>Ga0123355_10000466_pt1 | contig 53495 bp, 51 predicted proteins | sample TergutEmb28metaG_3_FD_89872 | JGI IMG/M metagenome (GOLD analysis project Ga0123355, IMG submission 89872) | Embiratermes neotenicus P1 segment gut microbial communities from Petit-Saut dam, French Guiana - Emb289 P1 | ecosystem: Host-associated > Arthropoda: Insects > Digestive system > Gut ... | reverse complement strand
CGCGTATGTAACTACGTTGATATTTCAATGTGGCGCTTCGCACCAGTGGCTCTCGCCACTCATTCGCCTATCGGCGAACGCATCTCATATTAGGGCGATGAGACCCGTTCTAGCGAAAAATTCAGGACATATTGCTTGATGTAGGCGGATTTTATGCATGTGTTACCAGTAGCGCGGCATGCTCCCACTGTTTTGCTTGAGCTTCTCTTATTCTAATACTTCTAATAAAACACTAATTTCTCTGCTTTGTGACAGGTGCAATTTTCTCGTCAATAACCACATCTCCTGTTCGGAAAACAGACAGCATAAAGCCAATCAGAGCTAAATTTATGGTCATTGATGCGGGATTTGCTGATAAAAGTGGTAGTGAACCCCGAAAAAGTATAAAACCAAAGTTAGTAAAAATGTATGAAAGAACTTGGATAGAAAATGTTAGTACGATAGCTATTGACACGATAACACCCAAATCGCTTTTTTGCTTCATACATCTCATAGTTATTTTTATAATGAAAAAGAGCAATGCACTCAAGGTGACTACAAGCGGAATCCATCCAAAATTATGAGTAAGTATTGTCAGTAGAAAAAAACCAGGTATAAAGTCAAGAAAAATAGTCCTTGTGTTTGGGATAGTTTCCGGGATAGTCCCACTAAACATTTCACTTTCTCCCAACAATACTGCTTCACTTAATATTGCCCTTACTTGCATCTCGACCATCAATAATATGGTTTGTCATTTCATCTGAAACTCGCAGATGTGCTTTCTTCCAGCGGATTTGTTGGCAAAGTGTGTTCACATACTCGTTAATTCTATCAAGCGAATGCATGACTCACACCTCCGTCCATAACACGACTCACAGCGTCTGTATAGTTCTTCCACTCAGATTGTTTCTTCTTCAGCAAGTTCTTCCCTTGACTTGTTAGTTTGTAATACTTCCTTACTCGCTGATTATCTGCGTGCTCATCATAAGACGTTACTATGCCGTCATTCTCCAAGCCATGCAATAGTGGATATAATGTTCCTGTTTTCAAACGGAATACGTCATCTGATTTTTTTGCAAGTTCCTCTATGATTTGATATCCATACATGTCTTCAGCTTCAAGTAGCTTGAGAACCAGCATTGTCGTGTTACCCGAAAATAATTTATTATCAGTTGCCATTTTTTCCTCCTCAAATATATAGGTAGATTATCTACATACAATTATATGTAGATAATCTACCTATGTCAAGAACAAATTTTCTAAACTTAAAACATGATAACATTATTCCCGCTCAGAATTTTCGCCTTCAACTTCATCGTCAGTATACGCACTTGCTTCGTATTTTCCAGTTTTTTTGTTTTTCACATGTTCAAATATTGTTAACGCTGAAATTGCAATGCATGCAACTGTAAAAAATGCTATTGTACCATATCTAAAAACTGGGCTAATCTCTTCAATTTCCTCGGGGGTCATGCTAATGAATGGTACAATAACATAGAATACAACAAATAGCACCCCTACTGCTCGTAGCATCATTCGCGTTTTCGCTCCCTGTGCCTTTTGTTGTGCTGTTCGTTGCTTATTTCCTAAGAATGGCATTTCTTCAATTCCTTTTCAATTGTAGTACATACAACTATGTTATCTGGTGACTACTAACCAGCTTTTCGAAACGGAAATCTAAACACGGCTGCTGCTATGATGACGCATATGCCCAGTATAATCGAAAATATTGAATATACTCTTAGCCAATCAATGTTCGCAACATTAATTAGTACATATATAATGCTGCCAATAACCAACACACCTATGACAAATCCTGTTAACAACATTAATAAGAAAAATCCTATGTTTTTTGGAAACCATAAATTTGTTGTAGAGAAAAGAGTGCTGTATGCAATTCCAACACCTATCCCCCCTGAAACATTGTACACTCTCCAAAATAGATAATAGTTATCTACATATGGAAGGGATTCCATTTGAAGTATTGCCGCTAATAAACTTATTAAAAGTAAAATTGTGCTTAATATAAATCGAAATGTTGGAGATGTTTTTTTTGATAACAATAATGAAATAAAGACACCGCAAAATAAAAACATAAATAATATTGCAATATTCGTCCAAAGCTGTCCTGCAGTGGTAAGAGTACCAAAGTTAACCTTTACTAAAGGCATATTAGTAATATGCATTGCCAATACAACTCCGGCAAGAAGCATTATTAATATTGCAATACTCAACTTTCCATTACTTTTTTGTACCGATTGTTCCATATTGTAATGACCATCCCTTTCAGAAATCTATTCCGTTACTAGATTGTGTCACACGGATATTTTAACATAACAAAACTATAACTGCAATGAATGTAACAAGTTATTTCTTTAAAAACAACTACATAATATTTGTGTAATTATTATGCAATTATGAAAGTCTTTTATGCTGCATATTTCCGTTATTTTTTATCAGTAGTATTTCGGCAAAAATTGCAATTGCGATTTCTTCCGGTGAAGTATTCGCTATATCTAACCCAACCGGGGCATAAACTTTGTCAAATGCAGAGTGCTCGATTCCCTCGTCCAGAAGACTTGAAAAGATTTCAGCAACTTTCTTCTTACTACCAATCATTCCAATGTACTTAAAATTCTTCTTCATACAATACCGTAATGCATCCATATCTGTGCTGTGCCCTCGCGTACAGATTACCGCATAATCACCTTGTATATTTGGAGTGTAGTTATCATACTCATCTGTTTTGCATAATATGTAATTTGCAAAATTGAAATGTCCGCTATATTCTGCACGATCTTCAATGACAGAGATACTAAATCCAACTTGATCTGCTATTTTCGCAAGACATTGCGATATATGTCCGCCACCAAAAATGCAAAGCCCAGGTTTATTGCCAAGTATATTTCCAAACACTTCCATACTTCCTCCACATGTCATGCCAGTCTCAGCGTGGTCAATAAAGAGCGAAAATACATTGTCACCATTTTTCATAGCTTCAATTGCTCCAGTCATTATTTTATGCTCAGAAGCACCACCGCCAACAGTACCACTTGTTGTACCATCAGCAAGCACTGCCATCATTTGTCCCGGCGTTGCAGGTGAACTGCCTACTATACTAGTGACCGTGACGAGCGCAACTTTCTTACCTTCTGCTGTACGCATTAATGCAAATTCTAGTACATTAGCTGTCATTATTTTTACGACCATTCCTTTTCAAGTGTAAATACGCTTCCAACGCCGCACCGCCGAGACAGCGCGCTTTATCTGAAATAGTGCAATAATCAATATCTGTTCTCTTGTCTATATCTGCGATTTTCATTCTTTCTTTCACTATCATTCCGTCACGCACTAAGCCCCGTAGCAATCCACCAATTGGTGCATTGACATCCATATCATCAATTTTGAGTAATGCTTCTCCCTGCTTAACAATGTTTCCAATCTGTTGTATATGTCTTATTTCACCTGCAATGGTCGCATATATAACTCGCTCAGTGCTCTCCCCTGCTATCTCTGCAGGCACTCCTGTATCAGAAGTCGCGTACCCATCAAATATAAGCCTACCAAGATCATGACCACGCATTGTTTCAATAACCACATCTACATCTTTTCCGGCATAAAAGCCGGGTCCCAACGCAATTGTAATGTTTGCCATTTGTCTGCTTGTGCCTACATTCTTTTTTGCAATTATTGCATCAATAACCCCATCGGGTTTTATACTGCTTATAGACAATCCGTCTGGATCAATAAGTAAAGGAATTACATTGTTGCTCCAACATGATTCAAATTCATCAATAGTTGCAACCTTTCGACAATACATATCTTCAACAGTTGATTCTCCATCATATACAGCTTCGCAAAGCGACACTCTTCGACGTATCGCTGTTGGTGCATGTGTTTCCAATATAACAACATTGAATCCGGAACGAAAAAACTTCTGAATTACCCCGGTTGCTAAATCTCCACCACCACGTATGACAATTGTATCGTTCAAATTACTAATCACTCCAATAATTGCATGTTTCTATATCAGCGCACAACCACATACTTCGCGCCTACAGCATTTTTGAACATACCATTCGGTGAATATATCATTGCATCAACAGCATCTTGCGTTATTATGTTGCCTTCCTTCAGTCCGGTTAACAATAAAAATTCACGCAGATTATGAACATTATCCTCAGTTGCACGACACCCTAATGAGTCAAGTGAAACAACACCAATTGTATGGGTAGAATACATTGGAACTACAGGCTCATTATCAGTCCAACCTTTAAATGGTAAAGAGCGAGAACCGTCAGCCTCTAATAATACAATATCATATTGAGGAATTAAATCTGCCAATACTTGCTCTGGCAAGGCTTCAAGTTTACCTTTCCCATTCATTTGACCTAAACATTGTACGCCTTGATGAGATTTATGCTTGATACTTTCTTCTACAGTATAGCACTGGGTAACATCCGGCAAAGTCATAGGAAATATTTTAGTTGTTGGTGATATGAGCACCTTTTTATCAGCATTGCACCTAGCAAGTTGATTAATAAGCGACGTCTTTCCACCACATCCAACAACAGAAACAACACTCCCATTAGTTATATTTAACAACGTTGAAAGACCACAAAAGTCATTACTATCTATTCTACTAATTTTATCAAGCATCATCTTCACACTAACTGTCGTGAGCTGGTTTTGATTCTAACCCCTAACCCCCTAGACCCTAATCCCTAAAACGACATCCCTTTCCAAAACGTGCAGTTTGGAAAATGACAATGCTCGCATTCAAGACATAATCCACCGTTACCTAGTGATGCAAGCCACTGCTCTGTAACCGGAATATCCGCAAGTAAGTGCGGCAATACGATATCAAATATTGTGTTCTTTGAGTACATAACACAACCGGGCAATCCACAAATTGCTCGCCCATCTTTCATATATGCCAGCATGAACATAGAACCGGGAAGCATCGGTGCACCATAACTTACAACTCTATCTGCTGCATTTTTAATTGCAAGCGGCGTATTGTCATCAGGGTCAACACTCATGCCACCTGTACACAGCACAAGTTCTGCTCCCGAATCTAATATACCCCTTATTGCAGTTGTTATATGCTCGTGGCTATCTTCCAACGTAACATGTGTTACCATTTCACAACCATACTCGTTGAGTTTCTCACATACTACAGGTGTGAATGTATCTTTTTTTCTGGCATAAAACAGTTCATTCCCGGTTGTTATGATTCCATATTTTTTCTTTTTTATTGGAAGCAATTTAAGTAATGGTTTACCATTTGTTATCCGGCATACTTGCTTTATTTTACTCTTATCTATAACTAATGGGATTATTCGCGTGCCGCATAGCTTTTCACCTTTTTTTACATAACTTCCCGAAGCACGAGTGGATATAATTAATTCACCAAAAGAATTAACCTCATTTAGTAATTTGTCATCGACAATAAGCAGACCATCCTTGTCTGCCATTAAATCAATTTTCCCTTCTTTTGGTTCAGAAGCATGCATGTTTTCATTTATGCATAACTTACTTAATATTTCAGCTGCATCGTTTTCATGCAATATGTTTTCGTTCTCTTCCCATACATATACATGGTCTTTTCCGATATATAAAAGCGCAGGCACATCACTTTCAACAATGATATGTCCTTTACGAAATAATGCGTCTTTCACTTCTCCTTTGATTATTTGGGTTACATCATGGCATAAAACATGACCAACCGCATCTTGTGTTCTTATTTGTTTCATAATAAGCCTTTCAAGCTGTAAATAAACTCATACTAATCATTTGATTAGTATGAGTTTAAGAATATCACATTTATAGCTTGAAAGCAAAATATCTGTTAGTTTACCGGGAATTTTAGTACATAGTCTATCATTTCACTAAATGAACAAGTTGCTACTCCAACGTATTGATCCGCACCTCCGTAGTAGACATATAGGCGATCGTCTTTTACTACGTTTCCACAAGGGAAGCAGATACCCTTGTATATACCTTCCATTTCGTAGTCATGCTCAGGCTCCATGATGGGTGTGGGTACTCTGTGTGTTACTCGTGACGGGTTTTCAAGGTCGAGCATCATTACGCCGACCCTATATATTTTATCTTGACCTACGGCATGATAAATTACGAACCAACCGTGCTCTGTTTTGAGTGGCGGCGTTGACCCTCCAATTTTGTCTTCCCATTCATATTCAGCTTTTGCCAGCATTGTCGGAACTTTGTGCTCAAGCAAATCATCACAGTAACTTATCCACATTGCCGGATGCTCTGTGCCATATTGCTCACCAACCCATTGCATCGGTCTGTGCAATAGAACAAACTTGCCATTCACTTTTTCCGGGAATAATATGACATCTCTATCATCCACTGTGCTGTCTGTAAGGCTACCCGGTCTGTATATCGTCTTAAAGTCCTTCGTTATTGCCAAACCTGTACGTGTTTGGTTATGTCGGAGTATAAACGGTGCGTCTTCGGATACGTCAGGACTATTACGTGGTCCTGTTGTGTTTTCCCAGTATCTGCCTGGAAAATATGGTACTGTTGCATAAGTAATAAAGTAATACTCACCGTATTTTACAATGCGCGGGTCTTCGATTGCTCCACAATCCCAGCCGCCTTCATATGTAGGGAACAGTGGTTGCTTGCTTTTTCGCTCAAAGTTAAATCCGTCCTTACTTGTTGCAAGAGCGATATTTATCCTGTGTTCTGCATCTTTTCCGGCAACACGATACAATAATATGAACTCTCCAGTATCTTCGTCATACCAAGCTCCGGGGTTCGTTGTAACAAGTGATTCCCACTCGTTGGCTTCGTTTGGGGAAACAATAGGATTTCCTTCATATTTTTGTAATTTCATAGCTCTCCTCCACATTCATTCCTAATGATCTAACAACATATCACAATATCTTTCAAGATTCAAATATGTTTTTAAAGATGTACTACATCTGCTGTCCATTACTTAGACGTTTCATTAACAAATGAAGTGGTATTATCAGACTTCCAAACGCAAAATTACCAATCCCGTGTGTCACATCAAATGGTATCCCTGCTATAATCCAAGCTATCATTCCCTCAAAACTTAGACCAAACATTAATGCTTGCGCAGGAGCATATAGCGTGCCAAATGATAGACCATGCAAACCACATGCGATCATGTATACCGGAGCCTTTACAATCAAGGGCATCTCAATTTTCCCCAGCAACATGAACATACCCCACAGTAGTAGCCAAATATAAAGGTATGGCATCCACCACATAGAAAATCCTGAAAGTATACCGTCCAGAAAAATATAGCTATATAATGGAATTAATGCTCGCTTGCGGTATGTAAGTGTCATAGATGCAATAATTAGTCCCATTGGATGTATTCCGGGAAGCCATTGTAAACCAAATCGTGACAAATACAATATCGCTGCCAGCGATGCAAAAATAGTTATATCCCTTGTAGGAATCCTAGCCAATCGTGTAGACGAATGCATAAGTTACTCCCGGCTCAATGTATGTAGCATCTACGCCTGCCATTGCAAAGTCACCATCGACATAGAATGCCCAAAATGCACTATTTACGCTAAAATCTGCTGTGACGCCATTAACTTCAGTAACCATTAATCCCCATTCAGAATCATCACCTGAAATAAGACCAACAGCCACAAGTGCGGCTCCAACTGTTTCTTCATTTGTACTTACATCCCAAGCATTGAAATTTTCATCAGGATCTGTGACTACAAAACGAAACACGGTGTCGCCTTGCCCTATCGCCTGAACACCACCTACAGCAGGTGTTGTCTCTGCCGGTGCTGGTGTTGCAGTATCACATCCAACAACTGCAAAAGTGAGCACTAATGCCAATAGTAGCGTAAGAATAATTTTCGTCTTCATTTTAAATTTACCTCTTAAATTAATTTTAAGAATAACAACACAAAAAAGCGGCAACCATGCCGCTCGCGCAAAGATTTCTAACTCTGAATTCATTCAAAATTAATAAACCTTCAAAGACTATAGTCATCCATTCTCTGTGGATTCACTACAGAACGGCGCAAGCCGCAAAATGAGGCAGGTCTTCCGACTTAGACAGAAGCTCTTCGCAGTAAAACAAGCTTTGTCAATACGGCAGCAGGACTGTTCAGGATTTTCACACTGATTCCCTATTCTCCCGATGATATTCATATTCAATATGAACATCACAAGGCACCGTCATTTTTAGTTATTAAACTCTGTAGTTAAGATACACAATATACACGCTTGTGTCAACAAAAATTTATTGACAACAGAAATTTTAATTAGTATAATCAAAACCGCATTTAGTCTAAAGTAATGTGTTGACGAGCACATTTCTAGTGCAAACTACAATTGAATATATACACCAGTGCGGCTGTGGACGAGCAATCTCCTGATGTAAAAGTTTGAAGGTATTGGTCAAAGATATACTAGACCTTTATCATAAACGCATTATGTGCGAATATTTTTACAAGGAGATACCCAAATGAAAAGAAATTTTGCATCGATCCTCGCCGTATTTTTAATTCTCAGCATTACCCTCGCCTTCACAGTAGGATGTGACGATTCCAATGAAACCGGAACCATTGTCCTCGCAACAACGACAAGTACATATGACTCAAGACTGCTTGACTTCCTGCTTCCCGTTTTTACAGAGGAAACAGGTTGGGATGTTCAAGTTATCTCCGTCGGAACCGGAGCAGCAATGCAACTTGGGCGTGATGGAGAAGCCGATGTACTTCTTGTTCACGCACGTGAAGCAGAAGATCAATTTGTAGCAGATGGCTATGCCGAAAGACGTTATGATGTTATGTACAATGACTTTGTTATAGTTGGTCCTTATCATGGAGCGATATCTCATAATGATGACATTGAACAAACTTTCAGGGATATTTTAGATCAAGAACTACTCTTCATCTCTCGCGGAGATGACTCCGGAACTCACATGAGAGAATTGCAAATTTGGGATGCACTAGGTCTTACTCCTGAAGGTAATCCAAACTACCTTGAATCAGGTCAAGGCATGGGCGCAACACTCGGCATGGCTGCTGAAATGAACGCTTTCACACTTTCTGATCGTGCAACATGGCTTGCCTATCCAAATGTCATGGATTTAATTATCGTTTGCGAAGGTAATCCAAGACTACTTAATCCCTACGGTTTGCTAGTAGTTTCTACAACTCTCGAACCTACAGGTGCACAGGCATTTGTTGATTGGATGATTAGTCCTGCAACCCAAGCACTAATCGCAACCTTTGGTGTTGAAGACTTCGGTCAACCATTATTCTTCCCGGAAGCGTAGTATTATAGGGGCTAGGGGTTAGAGGATGGCTTTTTAGAACATCACTAACACCCTACACCCTAACCCCTAGAAAGAGTGCACACATGTTCGAATTACTTGATAGAGAAATACTCGGAATCATTACATTGACACTGCGGATGACTTTATTATCCACGGTTATTTCTACGATTCTTGGTGTTCCCCTTGGTCTTTGGCTTGACCATGCGCAGTTTAGGGGCAAGCATATTGTTGTTCTTATTAATCGAACACTTATGGCTTCCCCACCTGTCGTTATAGGACTTGTTGTTTATCTACTTCTGATGCGAAATGGACCATTTGGCTTCATGGGCTTATTATTTACATTGGAAGCAATGATTATTGCACAAGTTCTACTACTTACACCAATTATATGTGGAATTGTTTATACAGCTTCAGAACGCAACTCTTCTCACATACGCACATTTGCAAAGACAATGGGCGCAAGCAAGTTTCAAACACAAGTACTGCTAATTAAAGAACTCAGTAATGAGATTTACTTTTCCATAATCACAGGTTTCGGACGTGCTATGAGTGAAGTTGGGGCTATAATGATTGTCGGTGGTAATATTCGCCATCATACACGAGTTATGACAACGACGATTTCACTCTTGCGCAACCGTGGTGAAATAAATCAGGCGATATTTCTTGGCATCATACTCATGCTTATTGCATTTGCCGTGCAATTAATTGCAGGTTTTCTAAGAAAGAGAGAGCGACGAATTAATGAAAATTTCTAATCTAAAAAAAAACTATGAGAAATTCTCGCTAAATATCGACAGCCTCTCGATTGATGAGGGAAAGATATATGGCATTATCGGTCCTAACGGTTGTGGTAAAACTACTGCTATGAAACTTATTGCGGGCATTGAAAAGCCTGATAGCGGTCAAATTGACTACGAAGGACTCACAGAACGCGATATGACGATGGTTTTGAGAAAACCTTATCTTCTTAATGATACTGTTATTCGCAATCTAGTTTACCCGCTGAAACTTCGAAATATAAAACCAGATGATGGACTTGTCAATCACTTTCTTGAAATCACAGGACTTACAAATCTTCGTGACGAATATGCTCATGGTCTATCCGGCGGTGAGCAACAAAAGCTTGCCCTTGCCAGAGCGTTGATTTTTTCACCAAAAGTTATTTTCATAGACGAAGGTTTTTCTAACATGGACATCGAAAGTGTTGCTTTCTTTGAAAACTATATACTAGAAATGCAAAGTAAAAAGCCAATGACTTGGGTGATAATAAGTCATCAGCTTTCTAATATTAGGCGACTCTGTGAACATGTGTTCTTCATGCATAACGGTGAGGTGCGTGCGTCCGGTTCTACAGGCAGTTTACTATCAGATCCAAGAGATGAAAAGCTAAAACAGTATCTACAGTACGCATAACTTTGTAACATAAATGATACCGTGAATCATCTTGCATTCTGACCTTATTGTTGGTATTATTGGTTAGGTGAAATTAAGCAGTGATAACCACACAAACAATGAGTAAAGGATGGCTATTTATTATGAATATTCTCATCAAGGACATTCTTGCGGTACTGCCTGACGAAGCAATAACCTGCTCCGTCCATATTAGTAATGGCATTATTAAATCTATCTCCACTGAGCCGGAAAATTTTATTATTGATAAAACTATCTTCGGTAATGGCAAAATGCTGATACCCGGACTTGTAAATGCTCATACACATGCACCTATGACGATATTACGAAACTGCGCTGATGACCTGCTCTTTCACGAGTGGCTCTTTGGACGTATTTTGCCATTAGAAGAAAAACTTAATCGTGAGGACATTTACTGGGGTACAATGCTCGCAATTACAGAAATGCTTCGTAGTGGCACTACTTCTTTCATAGACATGTACGATTTCATTGATGATATGGTACGCGCTGTTGATGATACAGGTATACGTGCCGTTCTCTCACGTGGATTAGTTGGTGACCCTAATGATCTGACTGTTGGCGAATCGAAACTCCGTGAAGCATTAGATACAGCAGAGCGTTATGAAGGTCGTCATAATCTTACTTTTATGCTTGCACCTCATGCACCATATACATGTGATGAAGGTTTCCAACGTGTTGTTGCTCAGGAAGCTAAGCGCACAGGTATGGCAATAAACACTCATCTCTCCGAAGGTCCTGTCGAAATCGAAACTATCAAAAAGCAATATGGCTGCTCTCCTGTAGAGTTGATGGATAGAACAGGACTGCTCACAGACACAACTGTTGCTGCACATTGTGTGCAAGTCACAGACAGCGATATTGCAATTTTGGCTGAACGTGGTGTAACAGTTGCTACAAACCCTGTCAGTAATTTGAAACTTGCAAATGGTGTTGCACCAATCCCCAAGATGTTGAAAGCCGGAGTTAAAGTAGCACTTGGTACTGACGGAGCTGCAAGTAATAATACTCTTAATATGTTCCGTGAGCTATCTATGCTATCACTTATACATAAAGGTGTAAACCGCGACGCACTTGCTATAACCGCTCAAGAGGGATTTTCAATTGCAACAAAAGGCGGAGCAATGGCCATGGGTCGCAATGACATTGGCGAAATCAAGCCCGGCAATATCGCTGATTTAGTTATTCTTGACATCAAATGTCCCAATATGCAACCAGTAAACAATCCACAATCTGCCCTTGCCTACTCAGCAAATGGAAGTGAGGTTGAAACAGTGATTGTTGGTGGTAGAGTACTTATGGAAAATAGAGAATTCCCGCATATAGATTCTGATAGAGTCTATCATGAGGTTTCAAAGATATGTGAAAGGATAGGAACACGATGACTAATAACGCAACAGCCGCGGCAAATGGTGCTGTAGTACATGAAAGCGAGGTGCGTGATGTATCACTCGCACCATCAGGAGAAAGAAAAATTCAATGGGCATGGAGAAATATGCCACTTTTGCAATCAATTAAAAAAGAATTTGAAAAGACCAAGCCCTTTGAAGGTCTGAATATTACATTATCAATTCACATGGAGGCAAAAACTGCTGTTCTTTGCCGAACCTTGGCAGCAGGTGGAGCTACAATGTATGCAGCAGGTTGTAATCCACTTTCGACGCAAGATGATGTTGCTGCAGCATTATCTTTAGGTGCTGATGGCGAACCACCAATGAAAGTTTTCGCATGGCATAACTCTACAGCCGAAGAGTACGACAGGCATTTAACGAAAGCATTGGAGTCCGGTCCAAATATCATCATTGATGATGGCGGTGATCTTATAAACATAATGCATACTAAACTTCAACACTTAATGCCCGGCGTTTACGGTGGTTGTGAAGAAACAACAACAGGCATTATGCGCCTATTTTCGATGGCAGCAGACAAATCTCTGAAGTTCCCAATGGTTGCTGTTAATAATGCTCAGTGTAAATATCTATTCGACAATAGGTATGGCACAGGGCAATCTGTTTGGGATGGCATTAACCGTACGACAAACCTTGTCGTTGCAGGTAAAGATGTTGTTATCGCCGGCTACGGTTGGTGCGGTAAAGGTATTGCCATGCGTGCCAAAGGATTCGGTGCAAGAGTCATCGTTACAGAAATCGATCCTGTTAAAGCGCTTGAAGCATCTATGGATGGCTTTGACGTTATGCCTATGGAACGAGCTGCAGAGCTTGGTGATTTATTTATCACAGCAACAGGTTGTCTTGGTGTTATAACTCAAAAACATTTCGACAAAATGAAAGATGGCGCTATCATGTGTAATGCCGGACATTTCAACGTCGAAGTAGATGTTGAATGGCTGGATAATAACACAGAAAGCGCCGAGCACAAGCCAAATATCATGGGTTATACGCTAGATAATGGCAAAAAAGTGTTCGTTATTGCAGAAGGCCGTCTTGTCAATCTTGCATCCGGTGATGGTCACCCTGTAGAAATTATGGACATGAGCTTCGCGATCCAAGCTCTGGCTGCTGAATTTATTGCTGAAAATCATAGTAAACTCGAGCCTGGCGTTGTTGCAGTTCCAAAGGAAATTGACCAAAATGTCGCATTCATGAAACTGGCAGCTGATGGACTGGCAATTGATGAGCTAAATCCTGAACAAGCGAAGTATTTGCTTAGTTGGGATATTGAGGTGGATGCCTAGTTTTAGGGGCTAGGATTTAGGGGTTAGGGTTTAGAATTGAAGTCTATCTTTCTTTTTCATCTCGTAACTAAACCCTAGAAATGCGCAAGCATTTCGTCAAGAGTTATCCAGTAGTAATCACAAACTGACTTTATTTCATCTTGTTCGTCATCTGATACTTTATCATATACACCGGCAACCACGAATCCTGCCTCTTTTGCCGTTTTCATTGCGTATAGTGCATCTTCGACAACAAGGGTTTGATTTATATCAGTTCCCAGGAATTCTGCAGCTTGGAAGTATATGTCCGGGCTGCTTTTGCTTGTGTTTTCTTCTGTGCATGTGAAAATATGCTCGATATATTCTCCAAGTCCGTGACGCTCAATTGATGGCTCAACAAGTCGCCTTTCGGTGGCTGTTGCTATACATATTCTTATTCCACGTTTTTTTAGTTCCTTCAGCACCTGCATAACACCTGTTTTTAATTGTACAACAGTTTTTAAATGCTCAAGCATCATATCATCTCTGCCTATTATGACTTCTTCTACAGGAAGGTTTACTCCGAATTTATCGATATAATACTGTGCTTCCTCTGTCGTATTGAGAGTACGGAGTTCTTCTCTGAATGTTGGACTGGGTGTTCCACCGTGACTTCTAACGTATTTTTCCGCTACATCTCCCCATATCCACATTGAGTCTATCAATGTTCCATCAAGATCAAATATCACACCTTTAATTTCTTGCATATGCTTTGCTCCCTTTCTGCTGTGTAATTATAATTAATGTACCGTTTCTCACCGATATAGTCGCAGGTTGACCTATGAATTCGTTGCTGCAACCAATCGGATAATCATTAGTTAGCGTCTTGTTTTCCAGTGAGTATTTCAAACCTTTGAGTGTTACACCCTCTGCAGTATCCCCCATACTGAATATTGATAATGTGTGTCCTTTTGCTATATTTGAGTCTATTGTTATTTCATCATTATTTATGACTGTAATTCTCTCGTTGTTCCCAATTAGCGTTCCGCGTGCAGTTTTTTCAGCAAGATATTTCAAGATTTGGATATTTGCGAGAGTGTGATCAAGTCTGCCCCCAAGTCCACCATTAATGATGAATGTTTTATATCCCAAATCCAAGCCTTGCCGAACTGCAAGCATCATATCTGTGTCATCTTTTTCAACGGGACACGTGATAATATTGGGATGATTTGGTACTTTTTTGAGTGAATCGAAATCTCCAATGAGCATATCAGGCACAATGTTAAGTTTTGCCAGTACAGAATAACCGCCATCAGCAGCTATAACATAATCGCTCTGCTGTGGCAATTCATTTTCATGAAACTCCCCTGCTCCAACTATATAACAACGGTTTTTTGTGTTCATATTTATGACCATTCCTTTTGCGATACCTAGCCACAAAACAACCATAAATAAGGGGATGGTCATTTCGTGCATTAATTTGCGGTTTCCCGCAGGGAGAGCAAATTGGCACATTGTAAGTTTGAATTTATTCAAACTTATGACATCATGCTCCCTTGATATTTTTCTCAAGGCATTGTATCATAGAAACACTTATATAGAAAGTATGAGCATCAACATTATGTTATATAAAGAAATTAAAAAGCACACTAACTCTGATGTGTATCCGATGCATATGCCGGGACATAAAGGCAATAAGAGATTTTTGCCTCCCGCAATGTTGAATGAGCTTGATATAACCGAGATATATGGATTCGATGATTTGCATAATCCTCATGGCATTTTATTAGAAACTGAAACCCTTGCTGCTGAATTATACGGCAGTCGTAAATCTCTTATGCTTGTAAATGGCACTACTGTTGGTATACTTGCATCAATTGGTGCACATACTGAGCGTGGAGACAAAATCCTTGCTGTCGATAATTATCATTGGTCAACATCAAATGCCGCAAAATTATTTGGGTTAGAACTTATAACAATCGACGCAGAAATTGACGAAAATTCTGGTGTGCCTTGTAGTATTTCTCCTAAGGCTATTGAACATGCTTTGCTTGAAAACCCGAAGATAAAGCTTGTCATAATTACATCTCCAACATACGAGGGTGTTGTTAGTGATGTCGCTGCAATCGCTGCAATTGCTCATGCTCATGGTTGCTTGCTTATCGTTGATAGTGCACATGGTGCACACTTGGGATTTTCTGATACATTCCCAAAAAGTGCAACTGTTATGGGTGCTGATATTGTCGTTATAAGTCTACATAAAACACTTCCGGCAATGACACAATGTTCATTGTTACATGTCTGTAGTGAGCGTGTTAATGTCAATGCATTAAAGGATATGTTATATATTTTGCAAACCAGTAGCCCGTCGTATGTTTTGATGTCATCGATTGATTATTGCTTGAGATTGCTAAAATCTGACAGTGTAGAACTTTTTCGCGCGTATGAGGAAAAGTTATCCACGTTTAGCGAGCGAGTGAAGGAACTTAAGATGCTATCTGTTCTACATCACGGAAATGATTCACCTCATCCCGATTTTTATGACTTTGACTTAGGCAAAATTGTAATAACAACAAAAAACTCACCTATTAGTAGTGAGGTTCTTGCTTATATATTGCGACGTGAGCATAAGATAGAAATCGAGCGTGTATGTGATGATTATATAATTGCAATGACTAGCATTTGTGATACATCAGAAGGCTTTAAACGATTGGCTGATGCGTTGATTGCAATTGATGAAACTTATTCCGAAATATGATGTAGCTATTTTTCAAAGTCTCTCGATCGCAATAGTTTTCATACAATAATGGATAATTTGTCGCACCATTCGGATTTGAATTACACTTCTACAACTGTGCTATAATTTGCAAACTCGCCATTCCGTGCCATTAGCTCTACCACTCCAATAACAGTAAATGTTGCTATTAAATTGAAATATATCATTACTATCAATGATGCTATGAACAGCGCCCCATGATACACGACATCAAAAAGACGCAGTCATTGATTAAACCGCGTCTTTTTGAATATGAGTAAGAGTTATTGTTCTTTATTTTCTGGAGTTGCTTCCTCTGCTATTTGTATATTTGAACTTATATTCTGTACGCTCAGATTCTTTTTCTTCCTATGTTTACGAATCTTTGCCCGTATTATCAGTAATGCAACTACCACAATAACTGCAATTATCAAAATCACCGGAGCAGAGACGATTAGCCACATAAACAAATTCATAAAGAACCTACCAATGCCTCGTATAGTTGATGTGAAACCATCACCTATTTGCTGCCAATATGTGCGATGAATTACTTGAGGCTCTGTGAATTGCTCGACTTCGCGAATGCTTAATGTCAACGTACTGAAATCAACTTGACTTTGCCATGTGTTTATTGTGGTTGTCAATGATTCAATTTGGAATCGAACTTCACTAAGCCTTTCTTCAATTAAAATAAGATCAGGTACATCCTCTGCTTGAGCAAGCATTGCAAGCAAGCGTTCTTCTTGAATGCGTAGAGAGTTTAAACGAGATTGAGTATCAAAAAATTGTGCTGTAATATTTACTGCATCGCTACTTTGGTGTATGACATTTCCGAGATCATCAAGGCGTCCTGTCATAACGTCAAGATGTTGAACCGGGACTCTTATTACGAAGTGTGCAAATCTGAAATCAGACCAACCGTGAAACTGTGCCGCATAGTTGACACCACTTACGCTGGAACTCTCAACAAAAGCATTGTACATGGTTATCAAAGTATGCACCCCTACAATGGTTTCGTCGAAACTCATGGTTTCAACTTCTGCAAAAACAGTATGTATAATTTTATCTGCCATTAAATTATCATCCGGTATAGGTGCAGATATCGGTACTATGCCACCGCCAGCTTCTTGTTCGGCAACAGAGTACATCCACATACTATCATTCATGGCTTCATCGAAGTCAAAACTAGCACTCAACAGTTCAGGTTCCGGCATCGGTTCCGGCGTCAGTATTGGCATCGGTGGAGCCATCGCAGGAGCTTCCATTGCTACATAGCGAGTTATCGCAGCATCCGACATGAAGCCAAGAGCAGAATCGTTCGTTGGTCTGGCCGCTTCAGCACATCCTGTTAGTAGCACTAATGAAAGAATTATGCATAGTATGATAGGTATAATCTTCTTCATTTGATTTTCCTCCTCAATCAGCTATAATGATTTATTGGGTTTTACTATTAGACGAATTATTTCTTGATTTGTTCCGCTTCATTGTAACACGCAACCCAACTCCTATGATAACCAACAAAAATATGAAATGAAATAAAGCACATATAGATAACACTATGCATCTTCGCAAATAGTTGCATATGTTTACCTATTTTTTAACATATCGGGACGACGAGTGCGGGTTCTTTCCAGTGACTTCTCCCTGCGCCAATTATTTATGTTCTCATGATGTCCGGATAGTAACACATCTGGCACCTTTCTATCATGCCATGTCTCAGGTCTTGTATATTGTGGATATTCGAGCAGACCATCCCAATGACTTTCATCTATAAAACATTCTTCATCAGGTAATACACCCGGCACAAGTCTGCATACTGCGTCAGCAACAGCCATTGCAGGTATTTCTCCTCCGGTTACGACAAAATCGCCAATAGATATTTCTTCATCGACACACTCTTCGATAAAGCGTTCATCAACGCCTTCATACCTGCCACACACAATGATTAACCTATCATGTTCACGTTGTAAACGTTTAGCATCCTCTTGTTTAAACACATTGCCACATGGTGACATAAATATAGTGTGAATGCGACGACCCGCTTCATCACAGATATGCTTCCAACAATCATAAAGTGGCTGTGCAAGCATCACACAACCACGTCCCCCACCATAGGGGTAATCATCAACCTGCCTTTGCTTGTTCTTTGTATGGTCACGAATCTGATGGCATTCGATACGTATATATCCACGTTCTTGTCCACGACCTAAAATACTTTCACAAAGCATATCCCCGACAACATCAGGAAATAGAGTTAAAATATCAATCCTCATAAAAATGATTGTTCCTTTTCAATGTCATTTGTTTTTGACAAGCTATTTAGTGTCATCCATGCTGCACCTAAGAGTGCTGCATTATTTCCTGCTTTTGCACGTAGTATGCTAACATTACGGCAGTGACTACTCCCATTTTCAATATATGTTTCTTCAAAGCGATTCCACCATCTGTCAGCTGTATCGATAAGACCACCACCAAATAAAATAGCATTTGGTGATATAAGATTTGCAATTGAAATTGCGCATATTGCTAAATTATATATAAAAATATCTAATATGCTCTGAGCACTATCATCACCATCATCTAATAACTCAAAGAACTCATAACCTGATGAAATCACCTTTTTTCCTGATAACACATTATATGACTCCCAAAGTGCTGTTCCTGATAAGTATTGTTCTACGCAACCACGTTGCCCACATAAGCATCGTTTTCCACCCGGATGAAGAATGAGATGTCCAATCTCTCCAGCACTACATGCTGCACCATATATAGGTTTTCCGGCTTGAATATAGCCGCCACCTACACCTGTGCCAAGAATGATTCCAAAAACATCGTCGAAACCTTTTACGGCACCTTTCCAGTATTCACCATACACAGCCACTCTGCAATCATTATCCACAACAGTGGGCAGACCACATTTCTTTGTGACCTCATCTACAATTGAAAGCCCTATGTAGTCTGTATATACATCTGTAGCAAATAAGACTTTTCCATTAGTAGGTTCAATACGTCCCCCTGCACCGATTCCAACTGCATCTATCCGGTAGTTTTTTTGAAATTCTGTAATTATATCTAAATATACTTCTATAATCGAAGAACCGGTACGCTCGATGTTTGGTAGTTGTATTTTTTCCAAAATAACACCATTTTCATCGATAACCGCACCGGCAATTTTAGTAGCACCAGTATCAATAGCGACAACTAGCATGATTGCTCCTTAATTACAATACGGCGTGATATTATCAACTATTTTCTTCGTTATCACCTGTGGGCGAGTAATTCCTGCACCAATCACAACATTATGAGCACCTGCTTCAAATGCTTTGATTGCATTTCCCTCATCCCAATATCGACCTTCAGCTACAACCGGTACCTTAACACGTTGCACTAACTGTTCAACTAACTCTACGTCTGGTGGTCGCAGCTCCATAATTTCATTTGAATTTTTATCTTTAGTATGTGGTGTATAACCTGCCAGAGTTGTTGAAATCAAATCAACACCTGCCTGTTCTGCTTGTAGCCCTTCATCTAATGTAGAAATATCACCCATTAATACAATTTCAGGAAAATTGCGTTTAATCTCTTTAATGAGTGTTTTTGCGTCTAATCCACCCGGTTTTGGCATCGATGACACATCCACCGCTACCATCTCTGCGCCTGTGTTATATACAACTTCCACATCTCGCAAGGTTGGTGTTATATAACTCCAATATCCCGGATAATCATGTTTGATAATGCCTAATACAGGAATTGTTATTAATTGCTTCGCCGCCAATATATCAGCAACACCGTTGACTCTCACACCAACAGCACCACCCATTTCTGCTGCAAGAGCAAAACGTCCAATTATGGCCGAGTCTCGCATAGGTTCCTCTGCTGTCGCTTGGCAAGATACAATAAGACCTTTTTTTAGTTCATTGATTTTCATAAAGCTAATTTTCCTTTACAATCCTTCAATCAAGCGCAATTTGATATACCCTTCATCTAGATTCGTTTCTACAATAAATTCGGGTACAGCCGGAACTAGTATCTCGCGCTCCCCTTGTATGACGTATACATTATTTGATGGTAGTGAGAGAACATCTGTTATGCGTCCTAGCTGCTCACCTGTTTCCGCATCTTCGACACTCAAACCTATCAGGTCTGCAATGAGATATGTACCTTCTTCAAGGTGGATATCTGCTTTTTTGACTTTAATAACCTTGTTTTTCATCTTTATAGCGGCATCAATGTCCGTAACGCCTTCAAGGGTTGCAATTACGCAACCCTTATGAACTCTTGAAGATAAAACTTTTGTCGGCTTTTCGTCAATATATAAATATTCAAAGCCTGTTAAGAAGTCAGGTGAATCAGCCCACGGTTGAAGTCTTAGTTCACCACGTATGCCATGAGTGTTTACGATTTTACCTGCTTCGATTAACTCGTTTTTCATAATCTTATAAAATTAGTCAACGATATCGACGCTGATGCGTTTGCCTTGCTTTTGTGCAACACTACGCATTAACACGCGAATTTCTTTCGCAATGCGCCCTTGTCTTCCAATGACTTTACCCATATCAGATGAGTTGCAGCGTATTTCATAAACCGTTTCAGTTTCTTCTTCACGTTCTGAAATGTTCACTTCATCAGGATTATCGACAAGATTTTTAACTATGTATGTCAATAGTTCCTTCAAGTCACTCATTTGTTGTTTCCTCTGCCTTTGTTGCTTCCTCTACTTTTTCTTGAGTAGCTTCTGCTTTCTTTATTAGAGCTCTAACTGTATCGGTTGGTTGTGCTCCATTTTTAATCCAGTAGTTTGCACGCTCGACGTCAATTTTGATAATTGATGGTTGTGCAACAGGATCATATGTGCCGATTTCTTCGATACATCTGCCATCACGAGGCGATTTTGAGTCTGCTACTACTACTCTGTAAAAAGGATTCTTTTTTGCGCCCATTCTGCGAAGTCTGATTTTTACCATGATTCATTTTCCTCCGTTAATCTATATCAGTAATATTATTATAATATTCAACTGCTTTTGCTTAGGGGTTAGCTCACTTTTTCAGGTTTATGTCATTGTCAAGCATTACTTTCACGGCTATCTAACCCCTAAACCCTAGACCCTACCCCCTGCGAACGTAGTTTGCTATGCCCTGTACTCACTACATTCCAAATAAACCTTTCCTGCCTTTGCCTCCTCCGAACATTGCGGGCATTTTGCCTTTGGATATCTGTTTTGTCATCGCTTGCATAGCTTCAAATTGCTTGAGTAGTCTATTGACATCAACAACAGCTGTGCCACTTCCTGCTGCTATACGTTTTTTCCTGCTGCTGTTAAGAATAGATGGGTTTTCGCGCTCATGCACTGTCATCGAAAGAATTATCGCTTCAGTTTTTGAGAGCATTTTTTCATCGACTGATGCTCCTGCCAATGCTTTTGCATCCATTCCCGGAAGCATTCCTGCGATATCTGATAGACCGCCCATTGATCTGACTTGTGTCAACTGTTCGTAGTAATCGGATAATGTAAACCGATTTTTCATCAGTTTTTCTGTCAATTCTTGTGCTTTTTTCTCATCAAAAGCCAGTTCGGCTTTTTCGATCAGCGTCAGCACGTCACCCATTCCTAAAATCCGTGATGCCATACGGTCCGGATGGAATGGTTCGATTTGGTCAAGCTTTTCGCCTGTACCTGAAAATTTGATTGGCTTACCTGTGACTGCTCTAACAGAAAGTGCTGCACCACCACGTGCGTCACCGTCTAACTTTGTTAGTATAACGCCGTCAATACCGAGTGCATCATTGAATGCAGTTGCAGCATTCACAGCATCTTGTCCTGTCATAGCGTCAATTACTAATAATATTTCTGTTGGATTGACTGCTGCTTTAATTTGCTTTAGTTCATCAACAAGGTCATTGTCTATATGAAGTCGTCCGGCCGTATCGAGAATTACCAGGTCATTTCCATTTTTATTTGCGTGCGCTATCGCAGCTTTCGCGATGTTTACAGGGTTTGCTGTTCCCATTTCAAAAACTGGAATATCAAGCTGACCACCTACTGTTTTTAATTGCTGTATCGCTGCCGGTCTGTAGATATCACATGCGACCAGAAGTGGATTTTTACTATTATTCTTTCTTAGGTAACCGGCCAATTTTGCGCCATTTGTTGTTTTACCTGCACCTTGAAGCCCGATAAGCATGATTACTGTTGGCGGTTTTGATGAAATGGTAATTTTCGCATTCTCTGATCCCATTAATGCACAAAGTTCTTCATTAACTATCTTTATAACCATTTGTGCAGGTGTAAGACTTTCAAGTACATCTTTGCCAACTGCACGCTCGCTGACTGTCTTTATAAAATCACGCACTACTTTGAATCCAACATCTGCTTCAAGCAAAGCAAGGCGTACTTCACGCATTGCTTCTTTTATGTCGGCTTCCTTGAGTCGTCCTTTTCCGCGTAGCTTTTTGAATGCGGCATTTAATTTTTCTGATAAGCTTTCAAACGCCATTATTGTTTCCTCATATCTTCGTTACAGTAAAAAATAATCCTGTACGGCTTCTGAAACCATTGCTCCGTTAGAAATATCTTGCTCTAACTTTGCTCGTGTTTCGCTCCACTTGTTTATTATACCTGTTTTCTGCTCAAGCTCCATAAGCTTCTTCTCAGCACGTACTATAATATCATGTACTCCCTGCTTAGAAATGCCTGCGCTATCTGCTATCTCTGATAGTGATAAGTCATCGTTATGATACAGGTCGTAGTACTCTTGTTGCTTGTCGGTGAGTGTTTCTCCGTAAAAGTCAAACAACATTGTCTTTATGAGCGTTTGGTCAGTCATATTAATGACCATTCCTTTACTGTAATCATTAAGCTTGATAAAACGACCATGAAAGGTATGGTCATTTTCGTGCATTAATTGCGATTCCAATAATCACAATTGGCACATACTTCGCATAGTATGAATTTATTCATACTATACCCCTTAAAGCATTATTGCTTGACACCTAATACATAATAAACGATTTGCATAGGGTTGTCAAGTAAAATTAGTTGAATGGCAATATTTTATGCATCGCAATGTAGAAAATATCATAGTTTTTCAGCTTGATTGTCAAAATGATATTCAAGCTGATTTTTGTGACTTTTTTCCACAAGTTGGTTATGCCCCATAATGGACCTCATTTATACTGCACTTTTACACATTTCTTCATAATATTATCAAAATCCGGTTGACAACTTCCTCTGACTCATGTTAATATGATTGTGATATCATTTTGATATACACTATTATTGGAGGTAAAATCATGACAACTACAATTAACAATAAAGTTATGCAGACAGAAGAAATTGAATTGAAAGCAATGAACGGTATGGCATGTTTAATAATGAACATTCTCGCTGTACTGGCAAGCATCGCAGCATTCATTATTGGCATTTTGATGATTGAAGGAACTATAGCAACAACATCACAGAGCGCACAAGGTCTCGCAATCGCACTGATAATCATAGGTTCAGTTTACGGATTTATCGTCGGACCCTTGCTCTTTATTGGTTTAAAAGTTATTAAGCCAAATGAAGCAATGGTCATGACATTATTTGGTAAATACATCGGCACTCTTAAAGGTGCAGGCTTCTATTGGGTAAATCCATTTTGTATTGCAGTAAATCCCGCAGCTGGAGTTACTACTACCACAAGTGCAAGTGTAAAGCCCGCCGCTGATCCCGTCGCATCCGCTCTCACAAGTATGAATTCACTAAATCTTGTCAATAAAAAAATATCTCTTAAAGATAATACACTCAACAATGACAGATTAAAAATAAATGATCAACTTGGTAATCCGATTATTATTGGAATCGTTGTTATTTGGCGAGTTGTTAATACGGCTAGAGCAGCATTTAATGTTGAGAATTACAAAGAGTTTCTATCTATACAATGTGACTCTGCCCTTCGTAATATTGTTAGATTATATCCATATGATAACCCCGGTAATGACAATGAGCATTCCTTACGTGGAAGCAGTCAAGAAATCGCCGAAGAACTAAGAACTGAAATTCAAGCCAAGGTCGAAAATGCAGGTCTTGAAATTGTTGAAGCTCGCATCACTCATCTTTCATATGCAGAAGAAATTGCAGCAGTAATGCTCCAAAGACAGCAAGCGTCAGCAATTGTAGATGCAAAAAATATGATTGTCGAAGGTGCTGTAGGCATGGTAGAAATGGCACTAGCAAAACTGAGCGAGAACGATATCGTTCATTTGGACGAGGAGCGCAAAGCCGCTATGGTCAGCAACCTGCTCGTTATACTCTGTGGTAATAAAGAAACTCAGCCTGTTGTAAACACCGGCTCACTTTATTAATCTAAAAACATTAAAGGTGGCGATGAGTTTTGGATGAGAAAGGAAAAAAGCAAGTTCCTCTCCGGCTGTCAGCTTCGCTCTGGAAAGAGCTTGTCGCGTGGGCAGAGGATGACTTCCGCTCACTTAACGGACAGATAGAGTATTTGCTCCATGAAGCCGTTGTACAAAAGCGAAAATCACGGAGCAAGAAAGAGAAAGAAGATTAATACTAAACACTGATAAAATATAGGCAATTGGGAAAGTCTAGCTAGAGACAGGCAACTTTCGCAATTTACTAAAATAAAAATTATTGGAGGAAAGACATGCAACTTTACACAACAGATTTTATCACAGGAAAGAATATTGAAACCATTGGACTTGTAACAGGCGGAGCCGTGCAAACAAAGCATCTCGGTAGAGATTTTCTGGCCGGAGTCAGAAAAATAGTAGGTGGCGAAGTCACTATTTACTCACAAATGCAAGATGAAGCACAAGCACAGGCTACTCTTGGTATGTTGGAAGACGCAAAAAACATGAATGCTGATGCAATCATCTGTGTCCGCTACGGTATCGCTTCCATTGAAGGCTCATCAAAGGTATTAGCTTTTGGAACTGCAGTTAAGTTTGTCTAGAAATTAAACCTAGAAACAAAATAAACCCCTTGAGGTAAGGCTTTTATCGCCTTGACTCAAGGGGGTTTTGATTACTCATAATTTATATATTCACGACTACCGAAGTCTCCTCAAATCTGATCGCACTCTCCTCTCCGCATTCCTTTTGCCATAGTCTGAGCGCGAGGTCTCCCTGCCGCCTTTTTCACGTACAGTAATCATCACTCGCATCAGATAGTTTTTATCATCTGTCATACAGACTTCATTTAGTGGATATTCCTCATATGCATCTCCGCATATTTCAAAACCATTTTTATCTATATACTCAATTATCCGCTTGTACAAATCATCACTTTGACCATACCCGCCGCGCTTGTAGCCAATGGCATACATAGCGGCGGGTTTTCTGTCGTGTCCCTCAGGGTTGTAAAAATAGAAACGATCAGGCCAAACCCAGTCAGCCTGCTTTATTCGTTTTTCTGAATACTTACCCCATACGGAATAATTAAGACTCAAATCCGGATACTCCTCTCGGGTTTTTTTATAAAAACTCAAAAGTGCATCAATAACATTTCTGTTACGGCTGTAGTCATTGATATCTCCAAGAATAATTGCCTCTGCAGGGACGAACTCGATAGACACTTTATTCTCGTCAACATCTTTCGCTGAACGAATGGTCTTTCTAAGTGTCTGCAAGAGTTTCTTTGCATTGATCCATTCTTCAATTATTTCATCGATTTTCTTAACCTGACGAGAAAATACTTCATCGGTCAGTTCCGGAGTTCTGGTGTCAATGAATTTCTTGATTTCATCCAAAGTCATTCCGGACTCCTGCAGCGTCCGTATCACGTTCACAACAGACAGTTGTGCATTGTTGTAATAACGATACTTATTTTCTCCCCTTATCGCAGGTGATAGCAAACCTATCTTGTCATAATGTCGTAACGTATCACGAGTTGTTCGTGAAAACTCCGCAAATTCCTTTATTGAAAAAGTAATGTTCAGTTTCAAGATTTTACCTCCATATATAAATGCATATTGCCGATTTTTCTACACAAAATATCTTCGTAGAATCACATCATAGTTATCGTCAGATATAAGCGCAAAGTTTAGTGCTACACCAATGTTTTTTTGTTTGTAATTAATTGCAATATTTTGATATTTACTGTATTTGCAACGTTTTTAACGAGCAAATATTTTTTTTACATCATATTGACATTGATGTAGCACCATAGCTTACATTTATTCAGCAGGTTTTTATAGACATTAATAATGTGAATATATATCAAAATTTTGAAAACAAAAATAACGGAGGAGTTTTATGAAAAATCGATATGCTCAACTTAGACACGGACACTTGATTCACGGCCGCGGTTCGATTGAATTTTTATCTACTCTCGATAAAAAACGAGCTGCAATTATTTATGACAGACGCTTACTGGACGAAAACGGAAAAGCAAAACTCGCAGCTATTCTTGCCAATGGATACTGTGAATCCTTATTTGTAGCCGATATACGCAATGAGCCATACTTTTCTGATATTTTGCACGCACTCGAAGAAATACGAAAATATAAACCGGACTTAATAGTAGCATTTGGCGGTGGCTCAGTCATAGATACAGCAAAAGCAGCATGGCTGTTTTACGAAAATCCTGATTTATCGATTGAAGATGCTCTGAAACCTTATCAAATCCCAGATTGTAACTACTCAACACTGGTTGCAATCCCTACAACTAGTGGCACAGGTGCTGAAACTACTTGCTGTAGTGTATTTACTGACCAAGAAAATGTGCAAAAGATGTTGATATTGGGACATAGCATCACTCCTACATACGCCATTCTGGATGCAGATTTCGCAGATTCTATGCCACCTGTGATTGCTGCATATACAGGGATGGATGCTTTGTCACATGCAATGGAGGCTGCTGTATGCAAAGAGTCCTCACCATTGGTGGTCAGTCTTGCTCTGACTGCTGCTGTTGACATACTTGAAAATCTTCCTATTTCAGTTAACTCTGAGCCTGGCAGTTCAGAAAGAGCCATAGCACGCGAAAGATGTCACTATGCTTCGACTATTGCCGGTATAGCAATCAATAACTCAAGTGCTGGATTAGTACATGCATTAGATCAAGTCGGTCCGTATTTCAATCTGCCTCACGGACTCGTCTGTGGAACATTGCTGCCTTACACAACAGCATTCCACTCCCCTCACCCCATCTATGCAAAACTCAGCCAAAGACTTGGGTATACAGGAAATGAATCAGAACTTTGTAACCAACTCGTTGTGCATTTGCAAGATTTTTGCCAAAAAATAGGTATTACCCGTAACTTTTGTGAACTTGACGTTGACGAAAGCGATTATATGCAAAAATTAGGCGACTTCGCTGTTGCAGCCATTAGTTCCTACTCAGCTGCGATATCACCCAAAAGACCATCATATGAAGAGGCATGCTCTCTATTAAGTGCTGCCTTTTATGGAAATAAAAAAGGAGAATAAAAATTATATGAACAACACAACTCACCGCAAAAACCACATTTTCGCATCGGACAAAAAAACTTTCATTATGGCAATGGATCATGGCGCAAACTTCAATGTTTTACCTGGTTTAAAATATCCCGGTAGGATAATTCGAGAAGTTGCAAATGCAGGGGTAGATGCTTTCCTTGCAACACCCGGCATGGCAACTTATTTCGCAGATGATTTTCTTGGGAAGGGTCTCATTCTTCGCGTAGATGGAGGCGTATCCTTCTTGGGAGATCACTCAAAACCTATTCAATGGGTAGTAACTGCAGAAGACGCACTACGCTTAGGTGCCGATTCAATCATCACAATGTGCTTTCCCGGCTCCACGTTTGAAAATGAAATCCTCTCAAACCTGTCTCGAGTCATTATGGATGCTCATCGTTGGGGACTTCCTGTCACTGCTGAAGCATTACCACGCGGTTTTGAAAAAAGCGACGATGCACGCACTCCTGAAAACATAACCTTTGCATGTCGTCAAAGCGTAGAATTCGGTGCAGATATTATAAAAACTATCTATACAGGCGATCAAGATAGCTTTCAAAATCTAACTGACAGCGTTTATGCACCTGTGGTAATTCTAGGTGGAGCAAAAAAAGTGCCGGAACGACAACTGCTTCAAGAAATAAAAGATGCTATGGAAGCCGGGGGCGCAGGTGTTGCTATGGGTCGAAATATTTGGGGTCACGAACAACCTGCAAAATATTCAGCAGCCATTGCCAAGCTAATCCACGAGGATTGCAGCGTCGATATCGCATTAAAAGAACTTAACAAAATATTTTAATTAAGGATGTGAATGTTTATGGAATCAAAAAAAACACAGTCCTATATGCTAGGACTTATCAGCGGAAATGGAGAAGTTAACTTTGAAGAAGTGAGCTTACCCGAAGTAAACCCAGACCAAGTTTTGGTCAAAATTCATTACTGCGCTATCTGCACTTTGGAACAACGAATATATAGCGGTGTATTGCCAAGATATCCCTTTGCCGGCGGTCATGAAATATCCGGAGTGGTCGAAAGCATCGGCGAAAATGTCACAAGTGTCAACACTGGAGATAAGGTCGCTGTTCGACTACTGACCTCATGTGGCGAATGTTACTACTGTCGAGCAGGCAATGAAAACCAATGTGAGGTTTCATTCAAAGCTTCAATGCACGAGGGCTTCAATGGTCCGGGCGGATTTGCTGAATACATGTTAACCAGCGCTCAAAGCGTCTACAAACTTAATGATAGCGTAGATCTTGTCCATGCAGCGTTAACAGAACCGTTAGCTTGCTGTGTACACAGTATTGGAAACGCTGAAATCGGTATGGGTGACGATGTTGTTGTAATCGGTGCAGGAATTATGGGTATGTTTCATATTCAGCTTGCTAAGCTTCGAGGCGCTCGTGTCATCGTATGTGAAGTAGACAATGCAAGGCTTGAACTTGCCGCTACGATGGGTGCTGATGTCACTATCAATTCCTCAACCGAAAATGCCGTTGAACGAGTAAAAGCACTCACAGAGGGAAGAGGTGCACACGCTGTTTTCTGCACAGCCGCGATTGCAAAGCTTGCTCAAGAAAGTATTGATATGGCAGGCAAATTAGGCCGTGTTGTTTTATACTCATCATTCCACCCCAATCTTCCGGTAGAAATTGATGTTAACAAAATTCACTCTTATGAAACAATAATAACCGGGTCTGTCAATCCATGCAGACGTGACTTCTTGACTGCTGTACGCTTACTATCATATAACCTGATTGATGTATCACGACTCATCTCTGATGTGCTCCCTCTAGAGGAAATGGACAGCGCATTAAAACTGGCAATGAAACCCGAAACATATCGCGTGATATTGGATTGTATCAATTAATATTAATCACTAACAGAAACCATTAAATCTTTGCGAGCTATTTACCGTCATTCGTCGCTGAAATTCCTTGAAAGGTCGCTGGCATTACTTTGAATTCTTGCCTTGAATGACGAAAAATAATCTCACAAATATATCAACGTTTTCTATCAGTAATCAGTATAACAATGCAAAATAATACAAAAGGAGGCATTTATATGTCAAACAAACCAACTGGTAGCCCTGGCGGTGGCTCACTAGGACTGTTTTCCTGTGTCAGCATTCTGCTTGGAGGCATGATAGGTAGTGCTATTTTTTCGATTTCAGGACTGACAATTTGGCATGCAGGAGCCGCAGCTCTACTAACTTGGATTATCGCTGCTGCCATCCAAATGATGTATGGGCTACAAATAGCAGAATTATCCGTGCTTTTCCCAAGATCTGGAGGCGTATTTGTATTCCCAGCCAAATCACTCGGACGTACTGAACGTCAAGGAAAAATCTGGGGATTTATTTCAGTATGGGGATATATCGGAGCTAATATAATCGCCATCGCTTTCGCTGCCATTCACATAGCTACGTATCTTGGTGGCGGTTTTCCTGCACTTGGACAGTACCAAATACCGCTTGCTGTAGCTGCATGTGTGATTACCGGCGTCCTGAATTTGCTAGGCACAAAAATCACAAATCGAGCTAATGCTGTTTTAGTTGCAGGCTTAGTCGGGACAATGCTCATTTTCATTTGCGCCGGAATTTTCAGTGGAAAATGGAGCGCATCATTAATGACACCGTTCTTCACACAAGGTGTAGGTGGCACCACAGGATTTATAACCGCAGTACCAAATGCCATGATGGCATACGGTTCGATCGTTGCAATAGCATTTTTGGTAGGTGAAGTCAAAAATCCAAATAAGAATGTGCCTAAATCAATGGCCATCTCTATGGGCATTGCAGCTGCACTCTACCTTTTAGTTCTTGCTACGATTATGGGATTGCAAAACACTCAATTCTTCATTGATAATCCCGGCATGCGCTTCATTCCCCTATCCGCTGTTGCCTTAACACAAATGCAGCATCTCACCTGGCTTCCCAAAGTAATCTCCATCTCAGCATTATTGGCATTGGTCACAACAATGATTATTGTAATGGCCTTGACGACCCGCGCCATAGTTGCAACTGCCGAAGGAGGATTTTTGCCGAAATTCCTTGCCAAAAGCAACAAATCACTAAAAGCTCCCATATATGCGACTTTAATTATAACTGTCGCCAGCATGATAATTTCATGTCTTCCACAGTTTACCTTCTTAATCGTCAACATTGGTGCACTTTTCGCGGTCATAACTATATCGATAAACTGCATATCACTGATGGCTGCCCGCAAAAAGCAAACATATATTCCGGGACAATATCGTGCTCCGGGCGGACATATCCTACCCATAGCTACCATCGCTCTAATTGTGGCTGCATATATCCCCGGTCTCATAAATAGCTTCGCATTGTGGGCTTACATCATTTCATGGTATGCCATCGGTGCATTGGTTTTGATAACAGCTTTTAGCAGGATAAATAAGAGTGCTCAAAAAAATAAAGATGAACCTGCAAAGAGTGCAGAAGGAGAACAATAATATGACTTATGAATATTCAAATGATTTCAACTTACAAAACACATGCATTACTTTTGGAAACTTCGATGGACTCCATGCCGGACACAAAAAAGTTTTTGAAGTATTGAAGCAACAAGAGCAAAATGAACACACATCAGTAATGTTCAGATTTGTTAATCACGACTTACAACGCCAAGCTAAATGCCTGACTGTCGATGATGATATTCGCGATATATTGCAAGAAAATTGTCCGCAGATTATTATCTCTCACCCATTTGTTTCTGAACTGGATTGCATCGAACCTGAAGCATTTATAGCAAAAATACTCTCACAAAGGCTCGGTGCAAAAAAAATCGTCGTAGGCGAAAATTGCCGATTCGGCAAAGACGGACGCGGAGATGTGCAGCTACTCAAGAAATACGCCGAGCAACTTGAGTATGAAGTGATTGTAGTTGACAATGTGTGTAAAGATGACGACATAATTACATCAGATATTATACGCAATGACCTTATGAACGGCAATCTGGAGCGTGCAAATCAATATCTTGACAACCGCTACACACTGCGAGGTGTGGTGGTGCACGGCAAAGCACTCGGCAGAGGCGCAAAAATGCCCACAGCAAATTTGCAAGCTCACCCTTCCAAATTTATACCTGCACATGGTGTATATGCCACAGTGACAAAGGTAGATGGCGAGCAATATCTCGGTATGACAAATATCGGACTACGACCAACTGTGGATGATTCACCACATGTAACCATCGAAACATTCCTTTTGGATTTTGATCGTGACATTTATGGCAAACAGATTGAAACAGAGCTTAGTCTCTATGTTCGCGAAACACGCAAGTTCAACAATCTCGATGAAGTAAGAGCACAAATCGATATTGACCTAGATCATGTACGAAAGCATTTTAGCAACCGCTAGGTAAAGGGATAAAAGGGGCTGTTGAAAAATACAGAAAAACCGAAAACCCGTCATCCCGGGCTTGACCCGGGATCTATTACAAAGCTTGATTCTATCAGATTGCGGCTCGGAGGCCGCAATGACGAATGCTCATTTCTGCACGTTTTAGGGGCTGTTGCATTATTTTGCAACAGCCCCTTTTGCTCTAAATCATATACTTTTTCTATGATTTAATTTTACTGTACGGATTGATTATCCGTTGTGATTATTGTCGCGTAATTGTTTAGAAGATTTGTCTATTCTGGATCTTCTCTTGGTAAGAATCCGTGGTACTCACAAGATACACATACACACCATTGATGGCATGGGCATTCAAAATTGTCATAACATACCCAACATAGACCACATGGTTCCAGAATCACTTCGCAAGTACAAGGATACTCTTCACATTCATTACATACAACTTGATCTCGAATCACATTTGCGCCTCTGTTGACATTAAGCGGAGCTGTTCCACCAACGTCACCATTATCATAGAATGTTACACTTGCGCGCACTTCAAATCTTGCATTGTTGGTTATGGTACCATTGTTTCGCAATGTTGAATTTGATACGTTCTCAACATGCCCATCATTCACCAATCTGCCATTCTCCTCAATGGTAATTGTACCGCCTCCGTTGGGGCTGCCTTGGTTATTGATTCTTCCGCCTTCACGTACAACAACAGTACCTTTTATAACAAGTTCGGCGTCGCGTTGTATGTTCAACGTGGTTTCTATGTACAGTGTTCTACCTTCTGGTACCGTAAACGGACTATGTTGTGTAAATATACCTAAGTTGCCGCGTGTTTGTATTATCACATCATATCCATCTTCCAGAAGTCTCTGTACATGATTCGGATTAGTTCCATCAAATATTGTTGGATCAACAGGAATTTGCGGAATCATGGCTTCGATATCAATCTCGCCATACTCATCATACACAAATCTGAGTCTACGGGATTCTGCTTGACCCGGCTCTTGGAATGTGAGCCAGAAGTATCCTCCGGAACTGCTGAACGGTAGGGCGTCGATTCTTGTCGTATCACTGCCAATCGCCACTGGTGCACTTATTCTTGTCGGGTAGACATCGTCTTCATTCTCGTACATAAATACACGTGTACCTTCAGGCAAAGCGGTAAAGTCTATTGCAGCAAAGAAACCATCATGTACCAATATCCATGGGCTTCTTGTTGGTCTGTGAAACGTTGTTCCTGCCGTACTTGTAGAAGGAATATCACTTGGCCTACTCGCAGCATTAGCCCAAAGTCTGCCTGCACCGACCGGAACCAGTCCAGTAGAAGGTTGACCTTGTGGAACTACTGCATTATCTCTTGGTAAGTTTGGATCATCGTTTACATGATCGAAAATCGGCACTGCAACAGTCGAGTTGCGTGATGCTTCATTTGGATAATTGTCACCAAAACGGTTTCTGACAAGCAGTAATGTTTCAAAATCAGGCCACGCTGTTTCTGCTCCTTCTGCCGGGAAGAAAGGAATACTGAGGCGTTTACTTGCCGCATAGCCCTGAATCTGCAGATCATAGTAGAGACGTCCGCCCTCAGGGTCCAAGTTGAGTTCTGTGATAACAGCAGTACCATCTTCTTGACGCATTGCGTATCCAATTGGAGTAGTGGCATGGAGTGCATCATAGACACGGACAGTTACAGGCAAATCCATTATAGTCGGGAGATTTCTGAAATGTACAGTATCGCACTCTTCATCCCTTACGACTCTGACTTGATTCAGATTTACAGTTGGTGAAGGCGTGGTTGCCAAGGCATGCTCAAAGAACTCAAGCATGAATACACGAAGAGCCGCACTGCTCGGAGACCACATGGCTTCCTCAACCAGGAACATCCAGTATTGCGCCGTAATTGGACCGCCCGCGAAGTCGCGATCTGTGGCATTACCTGCCGGAGTCATTGGATTGTTGATTACGCGATCTGCTATTGCCCAATTATTGGCAGTTGCTGGATCATGACCTCGATGGTGGAATTGCCAACGATTTCCTTGACCAGGCACGTTTGCGTTTACAGCACCGCGAATCTGATTGTGAAGAGCATTTTCCTCTGCGGTCGCTGCACCACTTGACTGCGGTCTGACTCTGTGATTATTGCCCCATTCTTCAAGCCAGTCAAAGTGCAATGTGCTCGTACCATCTTCGTTGAGCGGAATATAACTTAATCTATACGATTTTGTATTAAATGACAGCGACTCAACGGGACCCGCGTGATGAACGGCCCAACGAGACACTGTGATGGGAACCCCTGTGTCGATCACCACAAAGTGCCCATTATCACTTATTAAATGATTGTTAACATTCGGTTGAGCTTCGGGATTTGCAGGTGTTGGGGTCATCGATGCACTGGTTTGTCCGTCAAAGCACCATTTTGACTGTACTCTGTCGCCATCAAACAATGCACTCGCCGGCTCGCCGTCATGTCCTCTACTGGAGATGATTCTGAGCCATGACATGGTCGGATCAAGAATCAAGTTAGGATTGTCGATTTCTTCAACGGAATAGCCATATGCTGCTGACATTTCGGAAGCGAATGTTAATGTGGCAGGTGCTCCTCTTTGAAGATGAGCATCAACACCAGTAACTTCCAATACTATATTCGGTGAGTTTGGTTCAATTCTCAGTCTTCCGAGATAGAAAGCGTTAGCGTATGTGGCGTTGTGGAAAATTCTTGTGCCATTTGATAAAATTTGATAAATCTCATAACGATGTGCTACTTCGTAGCTAATGCGATCCCAGTAAATTCTCGCTTCACCAAACTCAACATCGATTGGTTGATATGCATCCAGTGCCAGTCCTGTAACTGCCGGTAGGCGTGCAGGTTTAGCAACTGTATCTAGCATGATCTTACCAATGTTGACTTCCACTTCACCCGTGCCTGTGATTACACCCAGACCGTAAACCATACCATTGATGCAGGCAAGGCTTTGAGTCCATGTTGTCCAGCCATTTACTGTTCTGCCTTGAACCGGGGCTGCTGCAGGTGTGCGGAATTCAGAATAATCCGGCACTGTGTAGAATGCGAACTCAATAGGTGTACCTTTTGTTACATAGGTGAGTTCGTATGCTACGCCGGGTCTAAAGTCAAGGAATGTAGAATAGAGACGGATCTCATTTCTGACTGTGGCATTACCTGTGATGTTGATTGAAGTTCCGCCGTACCAGGCTGTAGTATCATCAAATGATGGAGTTACTTGCCAGGTTGTGGGGTTGCCGTATGCATTTATCGCTGTTTCATGAGAGGTTGCTGTTACATAACTTGGATATTCTCTTCCAATTTGTCTGACAGTCCAGCGCCATGTAGGCAGAATGTCTTGAATACCACGGTTCGACCAGTCTTCTTTGACAGCTTCGCCGTCAACAAAGAAGTTATGACCGATACCTGCATTAAAGCGTGTAACAAATGGGAAATCCAAGATTACAGTTTGGTCTGCCAATAACTGACTAACACCTACCCAAGCTTCAGCAGTATTCGCGTTGGCGTTGGGATTGTTGACATTATTACTGGCCAATGTTTGATCTTGCCATCCTCTAAATCCAATAGATGGATCATGTGGCATACCTTCATCCATTGCACGACCTCTATAACCTACCCAGAGGCGAGCATCATGCACATTTAAGAAATCCGCTACACCTGTGGCAGGGTTGATGGTAGAGTGACCACCAAAGAACCCTATTGAGTTCATTATCCAGCCATCTCTATATCCTACAGCATTTGCCGGAGCAGCGCCTGATTGACCTCTGCCCAGTGTTGGGATTGGAACTGGAACCAGAGGAGCTGCACCTTCAATGTTCGGAATATTTGGCAGTGCCGCATTAAAGTTTGCTGCTGTTGCAGGATCATGGAACAGCCATGGTAATTGATGCATAAGACCGTTGTGTATATCTTGTGTACCACCCGGACCTATTGTGCGGTAACTGTTCATGTGAATAGGCCATGTAGAGTTAACTCTATATGGGTTAATCGGAGTACCCGGAGCATTTAAAGCGGCATTTTGTGTGGTGGTGGAAAAGCCACGGCTTACCCATTTGTAATCACCAAAATGGAATGTCGCTCTTTGCTGACCATCAGGACCTTGCAGAAGTTGCCTGTTTGTAGCGTTGAGTCCGGAAACCCATCCGCCAGTTGTTGGTGAGTCATATGTGTTAATAATCATATGCGGATAAGGCTTAGTATTATACATGTACTCTAGGAATGCAAATATTTCAGCTCTGTTTACTGTAGTATCCGTACCTGTTGATTCAAAGTTGAAGAACCATCCGTCAAAGCCATAGAACACAGCAATTTCCCACAGTTTATCACCATATGGGAAGTAGGGTTCAGCTTCAGTTCCTTGATTATAATACATTCTTCTCTCAGAACCCTGTACTGGACGGTTTTCAAAGAATACCGTACCAACAACAGGCACACCATTTCTGGCTGCCATATCCATTAGTTCGGGGGTTGGGAGATTTATCGGACCACCCCAGAAATTATATACGTCTACATATTGCCAGAAGTTGAGCGCATATCTACGCCATGCACCATCAGTGCCATAGGAGTGTGACATTGTTCCGCCTATAGGATAAGCGTCACCACTAAGAACCATTCTGGCATTAGGATTTGCAAAAGGATTTACAACATGCCCTTGTCTGCGCTGCGCAAGTGGCACATTGGAACGATTGAAGCGAGAGTCAGGATTGGACTCAGGTGTCCAACTCAAAATATCATCAAAGTCAAATTGTGTGCCAAGTGGTTGTAGAGATTCATGTTGCGTAAGCGGCTCATTTTCTCTTGCGAGAGCTTGTGCTGGTGGTGTCCCTACAAACGATGCCAACGGTACAATTCCGAGCATTAACACTGCAATAAGCACAAATGAAATAATTCTTTTTCGCATATAATATGTCCTCCAAAAATATTACCTATTTTATTCTGAGGTTACGGCTCCTCATTTTCAGCCTCGTTGCAGACGCGCAACGTGGTTAAGCGCCACATTTTTGAGTCGTGGTTCTCATAATTATTTCTGTTTTCGACTATCACCTCCAAATTATGCCATAGATACGTCAACGTTCAAAATTCATAGCTTACCAATTTAGTTAACATACCGCTATCATTTTGTTAACTGTTTGTAAGTGCTTACTGTATAATTATGAAGTATTTTTAATATTTGTCAATAGAGTATGTCTACAAAAATTTATGACATTTTTTGTGCACAATGACAATCATCGCAATAGCTTTTAGTAAGCAATATAATGAGCATATATATAAATATTCACTAGTCATTCAATACGTATACATTTGCCGCTTAACACACAACTATACATAGTTAAGTATAACAACTACAAGCAGTTAACTTTTTGTAAACAACAATCAAACTCAAAATCCCCACCTCGAAGCGAAATGTAGGTGGCGGGTATGATAAATCTTGTTATTAATATTACCTCAAAACGGTCACTGATTACTGCGTTTTATATCATATTCTGCATATTTGAGAAAAAACTTCTACGCCACCTTCTTCTAGTATTAGTAATATATCTCCAAATCCGACAGCTCGCTTCATTTCTCGATCAAAACGTGATAAGTCCGCTTCATTTAACTCTAGTGTAATTTTTTCCATTTGCTGTGGGTTGAGCCATATTTTTTTGAACGCCTTCAGTTCTTTTTCTCTGGGTGTTGTTTCTCCTTGCAACCAACGAATATATAGTGTAGGCACGGCATAGCCACTTCGTGTCCCCTTATTAGATATGGTAAAGCTGACTTCTATTATCGAGTCCGTCGACTTCTGCCTGTCAGACTTAACATCAACTTTTACATCATCAATAGTAAAAGATGTGTAGCTTTGACCATATCCAAATTGATATAGCGGCGAGCTTGATGAGTCGTAGTAGTTTATGTCAGTGTTCGATGCTTTCTTATTATAATAACAAGGAAGTTGACCAGAAGCTCGTGGTAGTGATGCAGGCAATCTTCCCGACGGCTCAGCTTCACCAAATATTAACTCCGCAATTCCTTGACCTCCCCAAGGCCCGGGATAAAATGAATAGATTAACCCATTAGTTCCATCAGCAATATCTGGTATGGCATACGGTCTGCCTGCCGTAACTACCGTTATTACAGGTGTTTTCGCAGCAAATATCGCTTTCGCCAAATCATTTTGCAATCCGGGTAATCTTAGATTTGCACTGTCCACTCCTTCTCCACAGTCCATATATACATCACCATCGTGGAGTACGGCTCCATTAGTATCAAATCTTGCTCCTGAAAATCGGCTTGATGAACCACCTAACGCCAAAATAACAATATCAGATTGCTCCGCAAGCTTCACTGCTTTCTCTATTTCTTCATCACACCCGCCACTTATACTGCAACCTTGTATTCGACTAAGTTCCGTTTCCTCTGAAGCAAATTGACGAATCCCTTCCCACAGGGTGATACCGGAATCTGGTCTTACAGGCGGAGTATAATCGCCCAGTTGTAAATATAAATCATCCGCCGCCGGACCTATTATCGCTATTTTATTATACGCCTTTGTTAAAGGCAGTATACTGTTTTCATTTTTTAATAGCACAGCACTTTGTCTTGCAAGTTCAAGGCTTTGTGGATATTTTGATACATCGTTATAATCATCAACCAACTTCTTCTCATCCAGATACGGGTTTTCAAAAATACCGCGTTTGAACTTGAGAGTAAGCACCCGGAGCACTGCTTCATCGAGCACTGCTTCGTCAACATATCCAAGCCTTACAGCCTCTTCAAGTTTTGTAAACCCTTCGTCCCATAGGCTTATATCCACACCACTGTTTAGTGCAAGAGCACCTGACTTGGTATTGTCTCCTGTTAGTATATCCAGACGATCAATTGCCGTACCATCAGCCATTACCACTCCATTAAAATCCCACTCGTTACGGAGCATGTCCCTAAGCAGCTTCGGGTTTGCATGGCAAGGGACTCCGTCAATTTCATTGTAGGCAGCCATAAATCCTGCAGCTCCGGCCTTCACAGCTGCTTTTGCCGGAGGCAAATGTATTTCTTCAAGTTCTCTATGTCCAATTGATGCAGGTCCTGCATTTAACCCACCTTCGGCACCACCTTGAGCACAAAGGTGTTTCGCTATTACATCAACTCCATACTCCATACAACCTGATATAACGGCTTCAGCCATAACCTCACATACATGTGGATCTTCGCTAAAGCATTCCTCGCTTCTCCCCCATCTCGGATCACGAAGCACATCAAGTACGGAAACAAGTGCTAGATCTACACCTAGCGACTTTATTTGCTTTCCCACAACGCTAAAGGCGCTTTGCACCAGTTCAACATTAAATGTTGCTCCCATCGCCAAACACACAGGCAGTAAATATCCATCTAGGGCTTGATGACCGTGAGGACATTCTGTACTCATTAATGCCGGAATACCAAAACGCGAAGCTTCAATTACTTCCTTTTGTATAATATTGTGTGCCTTTGCAGCCAATTCGGCTGTTATACCCGATTCGTATGTTCGTTGTGACCATGGATCGGCTCGAAGTAGACCATACAATACGCCCAACCCACTCCATTTTGCTATTTCTTCTTTTACTTCTTCGGTAAGGGTTATATTATCTCCGTCTCGCTCATAAATGCTAAATCCATATAGTCTTTGATTTAGTTGCCCTATTTTCTCTCGGGTATTCATACGTGAAAGTAAATCTTTCGCTCTCTCAACTGCACACAATGATGTGTCACGAAAAGCTTCCATAACGTTCTCCTTATGTCAATATGTCATCTAAAGCAATGGGGCTGTCTTTCAACAGCCCCATTTTTCACCATAGGTTTAATCTAAAATTGTAAATGTACTATCTGCCTGCAAAGAATTCGTCTAACTGTCTGTTTATTTCAGCAAGAACATCATCTGCTCCGGCAGCTTGAAGTGCTGCAAGAAAATCAGGAATTGCTGTATCAAGATCCAAAGCACCTACTGTTAGTGGAGTACGGAACTCGTCAACAACACTTTGCATTGCTGCATATTGAATAGCAACAGGCTCATTGTCGAATACAAATCCTAAGAATGCAGTACCTACACCCTGTTCATTGTATGCTTGGAAGCCTTCAATCCATCCTGCACCATCAGTATCTCTTGGAGTCAGCATGAATACATTACCCATACCGAAGCGCCATGTGCCCCACGGACCTGCGTCTCTTGCATCGTGGTCAAGAACGATGAGTCCATCAGCATCGTAATTCCAATGGATACCTTCAACACCTTCAGTCAAAATGACGGCAAGCGTGTTATCTGTGTACCATGCATTCATAAATTGTACTGCAGCTTCCGGATTTTGTGAGTATACTGATACAGCAAATCCTGAGCCAGCTGCGGACATGGTTGATACTATTGGAACTCTTGACAGTGGTACAAAACGTATATCAAGATTACTTTCTGCTTGTCTTGATCCGGTGTGACCATGGGCATACTGTCCGGTTGAGAAGATAAAGTTACCATCTCTGAGTTCTTCTCCCCTGTCAATTGCGTCATCACCAATTGCTAATCTTGGATCAGTAAATCCTTGCTCCCAGAAGTGACGTGTTCTTTCCAACACTGCAAGGAAATCATCATTTTCAATTTGCAAAGTAACTTCCGGTCTGGCTGGTAAAGCTGGGTTGTCCGGGTCAAATGGGAACATGAACGTATCAAGCCCTGTGATATCTGCATCTGTATTGGAGAACTGTTGTACCCAGTTGCCGGATTCAAGCATCAGCGGGAAGAATGTATCGCCATACTCATCTTTAGCTGCTTGCATGATTTCTTCAAAAATCGGGTCAAAAATGATATGAGAGTTAGAACCATTCATGTCGAATATTTCATCAAAATCAAAGCCTAATTCTTCCAAGCGTGTAACATTTACTTCGAGTTTAAACCATGCTGCATAATCTTTTGGTCCTGGAATACCGTAAAGTCCACGTCCTGAAGGACCGTCAGTCACAAATGCTTCCCATAGAACATCTTCAACTTCAGCTAACATAGCTTGACCATAGCGCTCGAGTAGGTTGTTGTCAGGATCATCGAGTCTGATGAAGTTACCTATACGAGCATTGTTGAAATAATTGAGTCCCCATGTACCTGCCCAGAAAATGTCAATTGACGCATCGGCAGTATTTAGAGCGATTTGAGCAGGGTCACCCATTCCCCATCCGCCTGTCCAGACAGGGTTGATGGCGATGTTTAGACCAAGCTCCTGCAATCTAGCATTTGCAGCTGCAACAACTTCAGTATCGTTATTGTTTTCGTTTCCACCATTGAACCAAATTGTGATTTCTGTCGGTGGTTCACCAGGATCTACAGGTTCTGGCTCTACAGGATCTGGGTCTACGGGCTCTACAGGATCCTCAACTTGCTCACCATTACCATTTACAGGATCAGGATCAGCTTGTGTTTCTGCTTCGGGTGCGCATGCTGCCAGTAATGCCAGTAGCATTATTGCACTGAGTAAAATTGCGATTAATCTTTTCATTTTTCTTTCCTTTCATAACATAAATTTTTATCTAAAACTCATCTAACGATAAGTCTTATTCTTTTACTGCTCCGATTGTCATTCCGGATATGATATATCGCTGGAAGAAGGGGTATGCGAATGCTATTGGTACTACAATTATAACCGCTAATGCCATGCGCAAGCCTTGCGTAGGAAGTTCTGTCATGTCAATATTCGTTGCTCCAATCATTGCTGCGTGACGCCTGAAAAAGTCTATATTACGTTGCATTTCCATCAATAGAAACTGTAAAGGGATTAAACTACGGTCACGAATAAAGAGTAGTGCATGCCACCAATCATTCCAAAAACCAATAGCTGTCATTAGTCCGATAGTAGCCAAACCCGGCTTCGATAGAGGTATCACAATCATAAAGAATGTGCGAAACTCGCCTGCACCGTCTATGTTTGCTGCATCCAATAGGGATTCCGGTATACAGGTTCTGTAGAATGTACGCAATATTATTACATGAAACGGCGCCATCAACATAGGCACAATCAAAGCCCATATAGTATCAGCAAGTCCTAATAAGTTCCGAATTACGATAACAAATGGTACCAAGCCACCACCAAATATCATTGTGAAGAACATTAAAAACATAAAGAATTTCTTTAGAGGATAGTTACTTCTGTATAATCCATAAGCATACATAGAAGAAATCAAGAGTGCTAAAAATGTACCTACTATTGTAATAAAAACGCTGTTAGCAAAGCTTCTCCACAATAAATCTCCCATTTCAAATGCTGCATTAAAGTTTATCATTGTCGTTCCCGTCGGGAAGAATGAATATCCAACCGTTCTCAGGCTTTCAGCACTTGAAAATGCAATAATGATAATAAATATAAACGGTATAATACACATGAGTGCAAATGCAGCAATAATTACGTGAAATATGGTTTCACTTGCATATGACACTTTGTTCATGCGGAATTTTTTACGTTTTGCCATAATAATGACCTTCCCTTTCGGTTACCTGCCTAACCACATAACGACTAATACTTAACAGCTTATGCCACTTCTTAAAACATTGCGTTTTCCGGATTTATTTTTCTGACAAGCGCATTTACACCGATGATGCAAATAACTCCGATGACGGATTGGAATAAACCCGCGGCTGTTGCAAAATCTGCAGCTCCGGCAACATTTGATATCATAACCCTGTACACATATGTGTCAAACACTTCTGTTGCTCTTTGAAGCGGACCGCTGTCCATAGTTAAGTTCCAAAATAGTCCAAAGTCTGCCATTACAATTCGTCCCACCGCTAATATGTTCAAGATGATTATCATCGGTTTTATGGTCGGCAAAGTTATATACCATGTTTGCTTCCATTTTGACGCACCATCAATTGCTGCGGCCTCATACATACCCGGATCAATACCGGCAATAGCTGCCACATATATGATACAAGTGAAACCTACATTTTTCCATAGATTGGCTGATGTCAATATCACCGGCCACCCCGTTGGATCCATGTACCAATCTCTAACATCAGACAATAGACCAAATGTTGGCTCTAAGAATGCAAACAGAAAATAACTTGCAACCACCCAACTTATGAAAAACGGAAAAAACATGAGAGTTTGGTAGACTTTAGCAAAAAACTTTGACGTAATCTCTGTCAGTATTACAGCAATAGCAACGCCAATAACGGTTGTTGTCACTATAAATACCATATTATAAATAAGAGTATTGCTAATCATGTTCCAAGCACGATCGCCGAAGAATATAAACTCAAAATTTCTCAGCCCGACGAAAGGACTATTTATGATGTTGTTGAAAAATCCGGGGTTTGGTGTATACGGTCTGTGATTTTGAAACGCCATCACAATGCCAAACATTGGTAGATATCGGATGACAATCAACCAAATTGCACCTGGCAGCATCATTACAGTGATTGCCATGGTTCTTCTAATATTTGCCGTTCTCTTTTTTCTTCTTGCAAGTGTATCCATGGAATTTCTCCTGACCCTATGATCTTATCGTCACTTTATTCTGAATGTTTTTATTTCGAATGGCTTTATTGTAAAATTGATTTCATTACCTTTGAAACCAACATTATCTATCGTCTCTTCGAGAAGATCGCATTCTTCTACGGTAGAGAATGGACGATTCCATGTTAGTGTGGCATTTGTCAGTGAGTTGTCACTTTCATATAAGCGCACAATTATTCCATCGCCATTTTCCGCAACTTTTATTGTTTCAATAACAACATTTTTTGCACCAGAACTACAAAGTGAAAATATTCCTGATTCAACAGCATTTACACCTTGGCTTACCTTTGCCGGTTGATTTAGATAGTATGATTGCTCTACAGTTGCTCCATCGCGCCAGCCACCTTTATGTGGATATAGGGAGTATGTAAATGTGTGCAATTCTTGGTCTGTAACCGGATTTGGCTCAATTCCTGATTTAATCAATGTCAATCCAATGTTGGAATCCTTCACAGAATGACCATACTTACAATCGTTGAGCAAGCTCACACCGTAGTGACCTTCTGAAAGGTCAACCCATTTTTGACCGCAACTTTCGAATCGAGCAACATCCCAGCTTGTGTTCGTATGAGTTTTGCGAGTAAGATTACCAAATTGAATATCGAATGTTGCTTCATCTGTATGTATGTTTACAGGGAAATGAACTTTCAACAAGTGTTGACTTTCCTTCCAGTCAACTGTTGTCTCGAAATCAATGCGACGGCTATCAGCATAAAATCTGATATACTGGCATATTGTTGAATTGCTGACTTTTCTTTCAAGCTTGAGTGTTGCTCTAACCGGACCGAGTTCAGTCCATTCCATATGAGTTAACTCTGTAATATCCCAACTCTTCTCAGTATAGAAGATGTCAATGTCCCAATTATCAAAGTAAATCGGCTTATCTTCGTACATACGCATGAGGTTCCCGGACTTACCTTGTTGCAACACTTCTCTATTGTTTTCTTTATCATAAAGCTTAGATATTAAGCCGCTTTCATCAAGTGTCACATTATAAAGAGGTGTTTCTAATTCATTTTTACCGGTAAGCGTGAATACAGCATTTTCTTCTACACTCACATCTGCAATACCGTAAGTACGCCAGCCTTTTGACGGTATATTTTGAAGATATACAACTGCACCTTCATCAGTTTGTTGCACCGGATAAATCTTACCGTCACTATCTTCGAGAGCTTTTACATTGCAATTATCAAGAAGCACTACGTCACTTCTATCAAAGCCTGTTGTATTAAATACTGTTACACTTTCCTTGCAATCACTGGATAAATCATCAAGAAGTGATGTAATGTGTCCATCTAAATTCTCTTCAATCTTTTCGTATTCATTTTTTGTAACCTCATAGACTTCATGGATTGAAGTCCCCGGCAATATGTCATGGAATTGATTCATCAGCAAGGTTTTCCATGCATAATCATAGTCTTCTTCCAAGATTTTCTTATTTGCAAGTACTGATAACAACTCTATGTCCATTAATTGAAATTCAATCTTACGATTTGAACGCTTATTACGACCCATTGATGTCAATGTTCCGCGATGATATTCAAAGTATAGCTCACCTTCCCATGTTTGAAGTCTTGGGTTATCTGACACGCGAGCAGAAAGTTCATCGAAATATGTGCGGGAAAATACCTGCCTTACTTTTGGGATGCCAAGCATACCTTTGTCCATACGTTTTGATGTTTCTAACATTTCACGTGTTGGACCTCCGCCACCATCGCCATATCCAAATGATATCAGTATATCATTATTTATATTTTTGTTTTGATATCTATTCCACCCACCTATGATTGAGTCCGGGTGTAACATACCATTATATGTTGTGAAGAAATTTTCTTCATCTTGTCCTACTCCAAGAGTAGTAATAAAGTGTGTTAATATCTCTGTACCGTCAATTCCACGCCAAAGGAATGTGTCATTGGGTATTTTGTTAAACTGATTCCATGCAAGCTTTGTTGTCATGAAGTACTCAATACCGCATTTTGCCATAATTTGTGGCAACGCTCCTGTATAACCGAATACATCCGGCAGCCACAAGATTTTATTATCAAGACCAAACTCATCCTTGAAATAACGCTTACCATATATAAATTGACGTATAAGACTCTCACCTGATGTTACATTAGTATCAGCCTCGACCCACATGCCACCTTCCGGCTCCCAACGCTTGTCCACAATACGGTTTTTTACACGTTCATATAATTCAGGATAGCGTTCTTTCAAAAACTCATATAGTTGAGGTTGGCTGGACATGAAAGTATAGTCAGGGTATTCTTCCATAAATTTCAACACCGTTGCAAAGCTGCGTGCTGTTTTTTCTCGTGTTTGTTCAACAGTCCACCACCAAGCAACGTCAATATGTGTGTGCCCAATACATGTTGCAATTATTTCATCATTTCCTGCCAATTCAGTGTAAAGGGCTTGTTGTAGATATTCTCGCGCATTCTTAACAGAAGCGTAAAACGCATCACTATATGGTGTACGAAGATCGATAAGATTTATTGCAGCATTGAGCACACGCTCTAGCTCTCTGCGTGGCTTACCATCTTTCTCAAGTCTTGGAAAAGCGTTCAATGGAACACGCAAATCATAGTATAATCCCTCAATTTCAGGATCAACTTCTCTGGCTTCTACGATGAGATTAAACTCACTATGTAAAGTTCCGGTGTAGGATTGCAAATCAAACTTATACGTTGTACCTGCTACCGCAGAAGGTTCAATGAATACCTCTCGGTGATTCATGTCAATACCCTGTACAATTTCATTATTCACAAACAATAAGAATTGCGGATTCTTACCATCATCCCATTCATCAATTTGTGTGCGGATACATAACCACAATGGTTTTCCATCCATTTCCGTCGGGACCGTATAATTTACTCTAAACCAATAGTGCGCATCAGGTCCGTACCAGTGCATAGTTTTGTGGTCGAACGGTTCAAAAGGTGCAGGTGCTTTTTCTGCATCTGCAGGAAATACGAAATTACCCTTTTTATATTCCCACCCGTCAATAGGTGCTTTTTGCTTTATAGATAATTTTTTGAGTTGATCGCAAATTACGCTAATTCTTTTATCTAGAAATACCATTTATGAGTTCTCCTTCAATTAGGAATATTCCTTCGTATAGTTAACTAACTCTTCTACAGTTGTAAATGCTACCCCTGTTACTGTATCTGCACAGCCATAATATACAGCTATTCTGCCTGTGGCTGAATCTGTAAGTGCTGCGCATGGGAACACCACATTTGGTACATCTCCCACACATTCATACAGCTCGTGTGGAGCAAGAATATAATCTTTCGAGCGGTACAATACTTTCCAAGGTTCATCAATATCCAGTAATGCGCTACCCATTCTGTACACAAAACCATTACAGGTGGTTATAACACCGTGATATATCATCAACCACCCCTCACTTGTCTCAATTGGAATTGGACCGGGTCCAATTTTTGTACTTTGCCATGCCGATTCATCTGTTTTGATAGTACTCATCATAAAGCGATGTTTACCCCAAAATGTTAAATCTGGACTTTGGCTAACAAAAATATCCCCAAACGGAGTATGCCCATTATCACTTGGACGACTCATCATCATATACATGCCACCGATTTTACGCGGAAACATAACACCATTACGATTGAAAGGTAAGAATGCATTTTCCATTTGCGTAAATGTCTTAAAATCTGTTGTGTGTGCAACACCAATTGTCGGACCGTGATAGCCATTGCACCAAGTTACATAATATTTTCCATCCATGTAGTGAACACGAGGATCATATCGATACTCACGATTAAGTATTTCATCTTCTATTCCTACCAGATTTATAGGTTCATCTTCAATTTTCCAGTTTAGACCATCTTTGCTAAACCCTGCGAAAATATCCATACTTATCGAACGACTGTCACAACGAAACACCCCTGCAAATCCGTCTTTGTAGGGAACTACGGCACTATTAAATACGCTATTGGAGCGTTTATTGCCATTACGTCCGATTATTGGGTTGTTGCTGTAGCGCCAAAGCGGTCCTACTGCGTCTGTTGGTTTTTCTTGCCAGGGAATGTTTGGCAATGTGTCGCCTATTAATTTAATCATAACAATGACCATACCTTTGCTTCTTCTGTTAACCTCACAAACTGTTTCCTGAGTCAATGACGTTAACTTTTGTTACTTGATATTAACTTATATTCTTCAAATTGTCAATTACATTTACCTACAAATTTTACATATTGAGTTTGTGCAATTTTTACAATTTATGTCATTTGTACAGTTTCGGGGGCTTTTTTGCGTTCAACACAATTTGTATGCAATATGCACAAATTGATTTAGTTAACTTTTGTTAACATGACGGTTGCATTTCAACACCCAGTTGTGTATAATCAAGCGAAGTGAGTGTTGCGACCGAGCTTGCTCGGGCATAACCGAACGAGCGCAGATTAGAGCAACGCGATATAATCAAGCGAAGTGAGTGTTGCGGCCGAGCTTGCTCGGGCATAACCGAACGAGCGCAGATTAGAGCAACGCGATATAATCAAGCGAAGTGAGTGTTGCGGCCGAGCTTGCTCGGACATAACCAAGCAACGCGATGCGCTTTATATTGAAGCTTATTAACAAAGGGGATGTGTTTTGAAAAAACTAACTATGCAGGATATTGCTGATTCGCTCTCAATTTCACGAATCAGTGTTTGGAAAGCGTTGAATAATAGACCTGGCGTTTCCGACGATTTACGTATGATTATTGTTAACGAAGCCATAAAAATGGGTTACATTAAAAGACCTTTCCATGACGATACTAACAAAAAAGTAACCCGAACCATAGCCGTTGTCATGTCACGCCCCGAATCTTCAATCTTTTGGATGCAGATTATTCACGAAATTGCAAAAGAACTCGCGTTAAACGGCATCAACTTAATGTATACCTATATGCCATCCAGATGGAATGAAGGTGACTCTCTCCCCCCTGCATTAACAGACGGCTCAGTTTCGGGCATTATCGTTTTAAATATTTATTTAGAGCAACAGTTGAAAATGCTCTCAAGTCTCCCATTACCAAAAGTGTTTCTGGACAGTGTTCCAACTCTCCTTCCTGCTGATATGAATGGTGATATTGTATTTATCGAAGGACGCTCATCTATCAGAGAAATTACAGGTCACTTATTAGACAATGGATGTAATAAACTCGGATTCATCGGTGACATTAATTATGCTCAAACAAACATGGATCGTTATCTTGGGTTCGTCGATGCCTTTTCCGACCGGAACCTCAAAATTGATAAAACTTTCATTATGACTGAATCATTGGATCTTGATACACACTATCAACAAATCGAGAGGTTCTTGAGTTCGCTTAAGTCTATGCCCGATGGATTCGTTTGTGTCAGTGATTATATAGCTCATTTTGTCCAACGCTGCTTCACTGAAATTGGAATCGATCAGTCAAAAATCTACCTTACAGGGTTCGACAATACTTCTGAGCACGCAAATGTTGCTGAAAAAATAACATCTGTTGATGTACAAACAGGCTCAATGGGCGAGAGACTTGCAAGTAAAATTCTATTTGCCTTGAAACACCCAAATCTTCCACATGAAGTTTCATATGTTTTGACAAAAGTAATTTACAGAAACTTCCCATAACAGCGTCTGCACATATTAATGACCACCCCCTTCATCAATTCATTATGTATGAAACAATTATGATGACAAGGGGTGGTCATTTAGTATATTTGTTAAAATTCCAAAGAACCAGATTCTCACGCTACAATCGCAATAAACAACATTCCAACAATTATTCCAACTACTGCAAATACTGTTGGCATGCGGTTTTTGCTCATCATTATCGATTGCGGTAATATTTCAGCTAGTACGACATACAACATTGCACCACTCGCAATTGCAAATGAAATCCCTACTGCTATTTCAGAAATCCCACCAACCAATACACCAATTACTGCACCAATAATAGTTGTTGCACCTACTAATGCAGTAATAATTATTGACTTCATCTTTGATACCCCACCAACATTTAACGGAACAGCAACAGCCATTCCTTCCGGGATATTATGTAACGCAATGAGAATCGCAATTGTAAAACCTAGAGCAGCGTCATACTGCCCAGCTGCGCCCATAGCCAAGCCTTCCGGGATATTGTGTAAACCAATAGCAACAAGCATAATAATGCCGGAACGAAACATGCTTTTTTTCCTCGCAATAACATCATTCGAATGGAAAAACTCTGCAAATGACTCATGAATTTCTTTATCGCCATTTTTGTTTGAAATCCGATCAATAATGTTATTGAGCACAAAGACCATAACAACACCCACAACAAGTCCAATTATCGAAATAGGTATATTTGACAGTTCAACTGCTTCCGGAATCAACTCTAGAAAAACAATACTCAACATAACGCCACCGGCAAATGACAAGAATATACTTGTCATTTTGTCGGTTTTTGTTCCAAAAATCGCAGTAAGCACTGCACCAAGTCCCATCCCTATTACTCCGGCAAGTAAGCTTAATAATATAATATTCAATTCTTCTACCTCCTAGTAAAACTCTAAGTTAGCAACAACTAACCTCTTTCGTAGTTCTAAGTTAGCACACACTAACCCATTTGTCAATAGTGTTTATTTTTTTGTTTCAATGGTAGTACTCCATCAGGTTAGTTGTCTTGATTAATTAGCGAAATAATTTCATGAATTAAGAACATACGATTATCAAGCTCTGCAATCTTATCCGCACACACTACAAGCTCATCGCATAAATGTTGCGGAACATGGTCTTGGTACTTATATCGTGCTTTATGCTCCAATGTAGACCAAAAGTTCATTGCCTCAGTGCGAATTTGCACTTCAATTACCACATGTTCAACTTGACCCGAATAAAACACTGGAACTTCTAAAATAACATGATAACTACGATATCCACTTGATTTAGGGCTAGATACATAATCCTTTTCTTCCAAAATATTCACATCAGGCATAGCACGGAGTAAATCAACCAGATGATGAATATCTCGAGCAAAAGGACAGATAATCCGAATACCTGCGACATCGTTTAAATGTTTCTTAACATTCTCAGCAGTTATTTCAACATTCAACTTACGCAGTTTTTCTGCAATACTCTCCGGTGACTTAATTCTACCTCTAATATACTCAATGGGGTTCGACTCTTGGAATGTTCTAAAATCGTCATGCATGATATCGAGTTTTGTCAATAATGTTCTTTGACCCCACTCGTAAATATGCAACAAATCTTTAAGTAACGCAAACTCTTTTTCGCTAAATCGTGCTTTCATTTGTATTTTCACCCTTATAATTATTCTACATTACCTAATTTATGCAGGCAATATAATAATAAAAACAGCTCCCGCATTCGCCGCGTTTTCTACAGCTATTCTTCCACCTTGCTGCTCGACGATTGACTTGGCAATAGATAGACCTATTCCATGATTACCGTCTACCCCTTTGTAGAAACGCTCAAACAAATGGGGTATCGCTTCATTTTCAACACCATCTCCGTCATCCATCACAGAAAGCACAATACTTCCCTCTCGTTTATGACAGGAAAGTACTATTTCAGAGTGAGCATAACGAATTGCGTTAGAAATCAGATTATCAATTGCCCTTACAAGCAACTCACTCACACAACTATAATATATGGGTGTATCATCAAGATCAAAAGCAAAACGAACTCGCTTCTTCTCTGCTACCGCTTCCTGACGTGCTGCAGAATCTCTCAACAATTCCATCAGATTTATCTCCATCTTTGTGTAAACCGTAGTTATATTATCGATTTTGGAAATATATAGTAAATCCGTAACTAAATCCGCCAACTTATCTGTCTCAACCAAAATTGTTTCAGATGCCTGCTTCGGCTCCATTATGCCAAAAGATATGCCTTCTGCATAGCATTTTATCGACGTAAGCGGTGTTCGCAACTCATGAGATGCATTTTGAAAAAACGTTTTTTGCTGGCTATCGTACTCCGCCAATTGCTTTGCAGACTTGTTTAGTGCCATGTTTAAGTCTTCTAGTTCCTCTTCTTGAAACTGAAAATCATTTTGACTAAAATCACCATTTCCGATATTTAAAGCAAACTTGCCAAGCTCTTCTATAGGGCGAGTAAGTGAGTTTGCCAAAAAATATGTCACAATTATGGCCATTAAGAACATCAAGCTAATTAGAATAATTGAAATTAAACCAACTCTTCCAATTAATCGCGATGCTTCAGCGTATACAGTTTGATACGCCTCTAAATCAAGCTCTCCCTGCACTGCAAATATTCTTATTGCAAAGTTAAAAATTACTCCTGTCAGCAAAAAGGAGAAGAACAGCACAGAAGAAAATGCTATTAAAATACGTGTGCGTATTTTAGTTTTGCTTGGTTTCATCCAATTCACCGTTTCCCACTGACCTTTGACGCTCATACTCTATCCGTCTGAAAATAGCTTTAACCCGCATGGTCAGTGCCATCGGGCTAAATGGTTTAACTAAATAATCATCGCTGCCTAACTCCAAACCCGTGGCATAATCCAAATCACTGTCTCGTGCTGTCAGCATTATAATTGGCACATAGCTCGTTTTACGCAACTCTTTACAGACAACAAAACCATTTGAGCCCGGCATCATTACGTCCAAAACAACTAAATCTGCAGGACTCTCTGCAAAAGCTTCAAGAAGCAAATCTCCGGATGCGAAATCTTCAACTACATAACCGGCATTTTCTAAAAAAGCTTTAACTGCAAGCCTGATAGAGTCCTCATCATCTGCAATATATATTTTCTTTTCCACATTCATATGCGTTTAATCTCCGAACTTATCGTGTCGCGAGTTCTTGTTGAAAATTTGGTTTTATACACGACAAAGATAATTACTGTGATTGCGAGACAGATACCAAACGGAACTAAAAATGCCACAGATAAAGGATTATCTATAGCCGCTCCGGCAAAAACAACCGGAATCATGTAGGGAGTAATGCCTAATAATGAAATGAATACGTATTTCAAGAGCGGTACATTTAACGCACCAAAAAATAAACTGACAATTCCAAGAGGCGTAGGAAGCAAATGTGTCATAAAGCATAATGAAAGCACATTTTCTCTATGCCCACACAAAAAGTTCGCTACTCTCTTTTGCCTTGTAAGCATAGCATTAACTTTTTCCTCACCTAATTTCTTCCCCATGGTGTGTGCAATACTTAGCGCTATTATCAAGCCTATATATGTAACTATAATTGCTATCCATGTCGGAAGCGTAATCCCTGCTGCAACGTAGAGCAATGTGGTTGGAATTACCATAGCAACACCCTTCACTGCGTAGAGAAAAAGTAGCCCTGACGCCATCAGCCAAATGGATGATGACCAATGAACAGTGATGTTATCTATAAATATGAGACTTATATGCAACACAATAAGCAACGCTAGTCCAATAAATGCGACTATACGTATCCATTTCTTATTCTTATTCAACCAATTCAAACTTATTCATCCTCTTTCGTGATCAAATCTGTGTGCTTACCTCTTACCATTTTGATAACTAACATTATGCCCAGTATAACTGAAAATAATAGTAAAAAAGGCATAGTGTAAAGCATTATTATGAGTCTTGAAAATCTCGTCATCGATTGGAATACAACTTCATATACCAATAGAAATGTTGGTGATATGAACATCCCAAGTAATATTGCCCAGAAGCCACAAGGTTTTTTAAATACAAAAAACAAAACAACACTAATTATTGTTATAATATATATAGCTATAAGATAAATACTAACTTGGAAATCCAACAAAATAAAGCCACTAACCAGTATGCTTGGTAATAATATATGTAATAATGTAAAAAATCTTTTCATGGAAACCCCCGACGCAAAATTATACCACATATGCAGCGCAAAGTCTATTACCGTATATCAGCGTGATAGTGTCAAGTTTTCGTAGGATATTTTTTTAGTCGCCCAAAAGTGTTCATGTAAATAATTTGAGAAGCACTTGAGTTCCAGTTCTTTTTCCGTTGATTGGCAGTGCTCCAATAGCATCTG
>Ga0123355_10000465_pt1 | contig 53509 bp, 63 predicted proteins | sample TergutEmb28metaG_3_FD_89872 | JGI IMG/M metagenome (GOLD analysis project Ga0123355, IMG submission 89872) | Embiratermes neotenicus P1 segment gut microbial communities from Petit-Saut dam, French Guiana - Emb289 P1 | ecosystem: Host-associated > Arthropoda: Insects > Digestive system > Gut ... | reverse complement strand
GATGGATACTTCAACAGTCAAGGCCAACAAATCTTCTTTGCAAGTGGTAGCAGAGCATTTACAGGCACATGGACAATTTCAAGCAATGTAACATTGACAGCACGATGGACTGCAGTGGCACAGACATTCACGGTAACCCTTAACCGAAATGGCGGTACAGGAGGAGCAGCATCTTTTCAACACACAAGCGGTAACGCGCTTCCGACATCAGTTCAAGTGCCTACAAGAACAGGTTACAGATTTGATGGATACTTCAATTCGCAGGGACAACAAATCTTCTTTGCATCAGGAAACAGAGCATTTACAGGTACATGGACGATTTCAAGTAACGTTACTTTAAACGCACAATGGACAAGAAATGCCCCTGCACAAATTACTTACAGAATTCGATTCATCCGGAATGGTAACTATGGACAATTCACAGATGGTTACTATGCAATTGTTAATTTAGGTACAAACGTAAACCACGTTCTTACCATGGCAAACATGTTTGGTACTACAAATGACCAAGGTCAACCAATTGCAGACAGAGGCTTTTGGATAAGTCACTGGGCTGGTGCAGGCGGACACTGGGCTCGTCAAAGAGTTGCTTGGACAACTTTCCAACAAGTGAATCCGGGTTCTGCTGCGACCATCAACTCTGCGCAAAGAATCCAACCTGGTGCTACTGTGCAACAAATGTTGAATAATTCAAACGTTGCAAGAAGCACAAGCACATGTGGGACTATGATTACATTTGACTTGTTCGGGTTTTGGTCATGATCTTTCGACAATGATTTCATCATTAAATCACATTTGATAAGCATTAAATAAGACATGGACAACCATGTCTTATTTGGTATATTACCCAGTAATCTAAAAGAGATATTTTCAAAATTGCCTTTAAATAATCTGAATGAAATTCGCTTGCGAAGTGAACAACCTGTTGTAGTTTGCATGGGTGGGCGAAATTTTTACGTAGGGGCAACAGGAGTGTTGAACGAGCCATCGGGTGCAATCCATGTAACTCGTACGGAGTTAGATACACTGTTACACAAAGCTAGTAATTATTCGATTTATGCAATTAACGAACAATTAAAGCAGGGGTTTATAACAATTCGCGGGGGGATTCGTATAGGTATCTGTGGTGAGATAGTTTGCGAAAAAGGCGACATTCGGACGATTAAAAATATACAAAGTTTGAATATTCGTGTTCCGCATGAAATTCGCGGGTGTTCGTATCCGGTGCTCAACTATATCTTTGAAAACCCAAGACCGAAAAAGACTCTTATCATTTCTCCGCCAGGTGGGGGAAAGACTACTTTTTTACGTGACCTTGCTTGGCAGATTAGCGACAAGTATTATTTGCTTAACACGCTTATACTTGATGAGCGGGGCGAAATCGCTGCGACACATCTTGGCGAGAATCAACTTGATGTTGGCGCAAGTGATGTAATAACAGGTGCAAGTAAATCGTATGGTTTTGAAAATGGTATCCGTAGCATGCGACCCGATGTAATAATCACGGACGAGGTCGCGACAAATGAAGATGTTGACATGATTCGTCTTGCTAGTCGTAGTGGTGTGGGCATTATCGCAAGCGTCCATGCAAGTGGGATTGATGAAATAAGGTTGAAACCATATTTTTCCGATTTGTTAAACGAAGGAGTTTTTGAAAGATATGTGGTTTTGGGCACGGGCGAGAATTTGGGAAAAATTGCCGGTGTATACGACAGGAACTTGCGTCTTATGGCGATGTGAGTTACAATGTTGTGATGAACATCTGTTTAATTGGTCGGACGGGTAGTGGTAAAACAACGCTTGCACAAAAAATGGCAAGTGAATTTAACTTGGAAATTATCTGCAGTAATATGCTACGTGGTTATGTCAAACAAAGATTAGATAGATACCAAGAAGTAGAAAAGTGCATGAGTTTAGGCGAAACAGTACCATTTGAAATTTATGAATTGTGTTTGCAAAATAAAATTGCAAGTACAAAAAACAAAAGTGGCTTTATTTTGGAAAATATCTATCCACGCGCTGATTGCTTGAAAATAGTTGAAAGAAATCTAGAGAACACGAAATTTATATATCTTGATATATCTGAAGAAAAAGCAAACGAACGTTCTTCGGTGCGTTCACGAGATGATTTAAGTTCAGAGTTTCTGGAAAATAGAGAAAAAGTTTTTTCGTCTCTGGATAAATTTTTATCATTATTGACTGCAGAAAGTTTATTTGTTGTCGACGCTTCTCTCTCAGAGAGTGAGCTTTTTAATATTGTGAAATCTTGGATACAAGTAAATCTCACAAAAGTAATAGACGAAACTGAAAAATCGTACACATAGTCATGCACTTTATTTTATTACTTGGCGTGTTTGGCGGATTCCTTGGCATTGGAATTTATATCTTTCATGGGTACCGCACACGAAAGGTCTTTTTTGAAAACTTGCTATCACTCTGCAATCATCTCTTAATCGAAATTTCGTTTTCCAAAAATACTATCGCTTTGATTATTGACAAGTACTCCCCATCTTATTCAAAGAAGTTCAGAGAAATTTTGACAGGTTATGCCAACCTTATTCGCACTAAATCTGACATAACACACGAATCTATCGAACAAATCATGTGGGACAGGTTAAAACCACATGAAAGGGCGACACTTGTAGGATTCTTTTATGAACTCGGAAGGCACGGTGCATTCGAAGAAGAAGAAAAGTTGCGAAATTCAATCGAGATATTTAAGGGATTTTTGGAAAATGCAAACACACTTTACAAAAGGGAAGCGTCTATTTATTTGAAACTTTTCATAATTATGGGTGTAGCAAGTGTGATTTTGATGCTATAACTGGGGGACGAATTGGGAATAGAAATCATCTTTCAAATTGGGGCAATAGGTATTTTGGCTGCAGTAGTGTGCAGTTTATTAAAACAAAGCGGAAAAGATGAGCTTGCGACTTTTGTTTCGCTTGCATCGGTTATAATTGTGATTTTGATGGTTCTGAATATGGTCGCAGAGTTATTTAATACTGTGCGGACGTTATTTTCTCTGTATTAAAGTATTGAGCAATATGGATTTATTAAATTCTGACTTTGCACTATCAAGACTATTTGGCAGATGAATGGCAGAGTCATTCTTCCAAAGTGCTTCTCTCTTAATTCCGTCAAGCCCTGCACGCAAAATTCCAGCTACACAAAGATAGGGATTTATTGTCATGTCTGGGCTTCGTAGTTCAATGCGCGTAGAATTTCCATTTGCGCTTGGAATGCGAATCATAGCATCTCTGTTGTGATAGCCCCAGCAAATCTTTGTCGGAGCTTCACAGTTTGGAACTAGCCGTTTGTATGATTCCTCTGTTGGGTTAGTAAGATAGGTAAGGGCATTTGCATGTTCCAAAATTCCACCCATAAAATGTTTCCCAATATTTGACAGGCCGCTATTACTTGCAAAGGCATTTTTATTATTTTTCTCAAGAGAAATATTTGTATGGCATCCATTTCCATTTACATTTTCAAAAGGTTTTGGGTCAAAAACTATGTCAAGCCCATGTTTGTTGGCAATCGCTTTTGCAATTATTTTGTATAGGACAAGATTGTCGCAACTGCGCATTGCATCCTCGTGCTTGAATGTAATTTCGAATTGAGATGGCGAGCGTTCATGATGACTTGTAAGCGGAACTATATCGCACCTTTCGAATTCATACATCATCTCACGACGGATATGTGCTGTCTTGCCTATGTCAAACTCTGCGTAGTCTCCGTCATCTAGTAATTTGCCATCCAGAGCAAGAAAGAACTCTGGCTCGAAGCCTATATTCATTTTGTCGAAGTTCATTTTTTTCATAGTGGTTAATTCTTTATCAAGAATTGAACGTGAGCAATACTTTGCTGGTGTACCGTCTGGATTATGGACATTGCATATGAACATTGCTACCTCTCCGAATTCGCTATCAAAGATTGGTAATCGCCTGTACGTACCTTTATCAGGGACAAGTACCATATCCGAATTTTCTGCACCTGTCATTTCAAAGACGCTTGACCCGTCAATTGTAACTTTGCCGTCCAAAGCATCGTCCAATAGGTGGGTAGTGATCTCAATTTCTTTGGGGACACCCCCGAAAATCTATAAACATAAGTTTAATAAATTTTACATTGTTTGTTTTGATTTTTTCTAATATTTCATCTCTTGTCATAATTTTGTTCTCCTTGTTAATTTGCAAAGACTTCCTGTTGTTAAAATTTCTTGTGGGAATTTAATTGCTTTTGCATCTGGCTTTGATTTTAATATTTCATATTTGTTGTTTTCGATTTTCAGTGCCGTACAATCTTCAAGTCCAATGACAGGCACATCTTTAATTCTTTTCATCATTGTTCCAAGGTCATGTGCTCTTGTTTCGTTATAGTGAGGGGAGAGCATTATGTTAATAAACCCAAGTCCCGATAATTTGGTGAATTTGTCGCCGCTTTTGTATTTACGAGTATCGGAATGACCGTACTTGCACCAACATATTGCACCTGCGCTTTTGCCACAAAGTACTACTCCATTGGGGTTGAGGTTTTTTTTCAACATCTCGGAAAAGTTATGTCGCCGAAATACATTCATTAATCGCAATGTGCTTCCACCACCCACATAGATGATGTCCGCACATTTTATCATTTCGATTAAGGCGTTCTTGTCACTTTTGAGAACTTCTTCTTTAAGATGTAAACAGTCACAGCCGAGATTTGAATAGGTTATTTTCATGCTTTCATAATATGTGTCAGCCTTGTCATGTGCTGCAAACCCAATGAACAAAAAGACAGGATTTCTATTATATGCAATTTCAACAATTTTACTGTCTATCTCCCTGAGTTCATTGGGTTTGCCATCTTTGCCATCACCACCTCCGCCGATAGCCACGATTTTAACCTTCATAATCACCTCTTTCGTAGTTTCCGAATCTTCTGTTGGCTGTGTCGAATGGTTCTCGTACGGCATACCACATATTTTTCACTTCATTCTTTTCCGCTCTCATTATACACTCTTCGCCCGTTATTGTATCTCTTTCGTACATGGTGTCATCCGCCACCATTGTTGTTGGCAGGTTGTGTGTTCGACGATAGTCAATGACTGGCTCGGTTTTGTACTTGCTGCTGTCCATATGAATGAGACGGCTTGGGTCGGCTGTGTCGTTACAATGTTGCTTTATCAGATCGTCCGTAATCCCAAGCCCAAGGTGACCAGTTCGCATGATTCTTGCTGCTGTCCGGTCACATGCTAAGTCAAGCCCCTCGATTTCTTTTGCAAGGGCAGACAGTGGGGCACTTATCCCGACATAAACCTTATCATGTTTTTCATTGAAGTAACGAAGAACATCATCAAAGCCGACCTCTTCTGCGAGTGTCAACCAGTCATAGATATTTCCACCTTCGGCAACGATAGCGGGGTAGTCTTTCAGTTTCCTAAACAATTCATTCTTTTTGTTATAATACTCGTTCAAGTCAATCATATCACAATTAAAGTTGTGAGTCCTGCGGATTTTGCTGGAATTGATATGCCTTTTTTTTGCAAGTGCCTCGTCATCGTGGTGGTCACTGGAAACGCCATAAACATATGCAAGTCCTTTTCCATTTTTCGCCCTGTGTTCTTTCAGACCTTCTCTCATAACTCGGTCGTCATTACTGTAGGGCCAATTATAAATTTTCATTTTTTTGTTTCTCCTTTATTTTTGATTCTAGTAATCTGGGTCTGGTTCATAGTCTGGGCTTACTCTTCTAACATCACGACCATAATCATAGTCGTCGTAGTCGTAGTTGGTGTTTATATTCTTTGCTGCTTTCAGTGCATTTTTAAGAAAGTCAATCTCCGCATTACTTGCACCAAACTCACTATCTGCCTCCCGAATGGCAGTTTCCAATACGTATATTACATAGTTCATTATTTTCTCCTTAAATTTAATTTGAACTTCAATTCCTTTAATTAATCCAGCACAACTTACAAAAACGCCCCTATGCTAAAGGGCGTTTGTAATCCAAGTTTTGTTTTACCTTGATGACCCTATAGCAACTGAAACTAGTGCATAGGGTTTTTCCTACACACTTACTGCTGTTCCTGCTGCTGGTTCAAGGATTTGAAGTTCATAATATATATTATATTACAATTCATACAAAATGTCAACAAAAAAATCGCCGATTGCCGACGATTTTTCTTTTAATTTTAGTGACACTTGTGTTCGCCTTTGTCTTTGCAAAGGAATTTACCGCCGAAGACTACTGCCAAGATAACCAAGGTGCAGATGTCAAGGCCGAATAATCCGCCGTTGAAAACAATCAAAAGCAAGAGGATTATCCACATGATGTCACAGCTTTTCATTTGAGGCATTCTTTTGCCGCAACCACAGCCACGTCCAAAAATTTCGTGAAACATTTTTTCTATTCTCCTTATTTTAATTATGTAGCACGCAAAGTGAGCTCTTGCCTTGCGTGGGGGAACATTAAAATGACCGATCTAAATTTAGCGCGCTATTCTTTTGTAAGTAGATTGAATCGCTTTGACATTCCCTATTTCAGTGTATGTGACAATGTAGATTGTGTTAATTGTTTACAAAACGGGCAAAAAAAACTTTACATATATCAACAGATATGATATACTTGAGATATAAGTTATGCTTCCGTAGCACAGTTGGTAGTGCAGCTGATTTGTAATCAGCAGGTCGTCAGTTCGAGTCTGACCGGAAGCTCCAAATCGGAACCAGTCGAACTCCGAAAGGGGTTTTTTCTTGTACATTGGCTAGTACTGTGTTATAGTTCTGCATGAAACTTAAAGTGTTCGTAGACACGAATTTCGTGAACAATAAAAGTATAGATAATGTGCTATTTGGAAATAGAGAACAATTATCTAAAATTGCCAACTAAGTATTTTATCCTTAGCCAGGATGGGCGGTTTTGTGAATTTTTCCGAAGTGATAACAATGTTATAATTGCATCTACATATGATGATATACTAAGCCATGTTAAAATAGTTTCCACTAAATCAGAAAAAGAACCAACGGAAGAGCGATTAGTTTCTGCGATTGAAAAAGGTAATATAACTATAAAAGAACCAACAGAACTAGAATTGAAAATTAGGGATTTATTAACTACGTTTAGATATTCGGGAAGCTTTTATGGCACGCATCAAACCATTAAAGAGTTGAAGACAGTAAAAAATGGATTTTCTGTTAATGATGAAATTGATATTTTGAACTCCGCAATTACAAATAGTCAAATATATTGGATATTAAGCGACGCTGATGTAATAGAATTCCTGTTGCCAATATTTAATAAATATAAAGCCATTCTTTCTAAGGAGCAATATAATGACTTTATTAGGATGGCTGAGTTGAAAGATTATAAGCCTATGTGAATGCCAAATACTCACTCTTTATTATTTAAGTGTAATCTAAAATGTTCATAACATCGATAATACATTCGTACATTTCTTGCATGGATAATAATGGAACATCTTTTAATTTTTGGAACAAATTCAAATCAAAATGAGCATAATAGCTATTTCTTAATATTCGCAAATTCTCTATAAGATTATCATGTTTTTTATAAAACTCTTCAATTGCTTTCTTTTTATCGTTGGTGTGGCAATTATATATAGACACTGTGTCAGATTTTTTTTTGCTTACCAGTGCATAAAGATAAATGTTAATAAACATTTTATAACATTCCGCTTGTGTGTCTAGAAGTAAATACTGCGAAGCCTTGTCTATGTTGTTCACGTCGCAAGGTATTAGTTCCACTTTATCTTTGTTTTGAATTTTAAAATCAACAAATAATTGTAGTGCCAGCATAATTTTATTTAATAAAACTGTTTGATGTCCCTGTGCCGTTGGTTTAGTCATTTGATTACTATATCATAAAAGGTTGACCAACCGCAAGATGTTGTGGTATAGTCTAATCATGAAATGTGTATTTTGTGGTTCGGGCGAGAACAAGGTCGTAGACAGTAGGACAAATGAACAGGGTAATTCTATTCGCAGGCGTCGGGAATGTTTGAAATGTGCCAAAAGATTTACCAGTTATGAAACGGTGGAATTAGTTCCAGTTTTGATAGTTAAAAGAGATGGAAGCCGTGAATCATTTAACCCGCAAAAAATTAAACGTGGAATTATTAAGTCATGCGAAAAACGTCCAGTTACCATGGAACAAATTGATAAAATTATCGAGGCAATCGAAAAGAAAATGTCAGCAACATTAGACCAAGAAGTCAAGAGTTCAAACCTTGGTGATATGGTCATGGCAGAATTAAAAAAGATTGACGAGATTTCTTATATCCGTTTTGCGGCAGTATATCGTCAGTTCAAAGATATTTCTACTTTCCTAGAATTTGTGAAAACATTGGAAGGTAATTTAAGTACAGGCGAAAGTAAGGCTGGGTAATAGATAAGCGGTCTTTTTTAACCCTGATTCCTTTTGCGCCTGAAATGCCACGCAGCAAAGATTACAGCCCCGATAGTACCAACAATTGCCAAGATAATTCCCATCAGCTGTAAAGCCGTAAAGCCATCCATGACGATATATGGAATAGTTTGTATAAAACCGTATTTGACGGTGCCCGAGGTCTCGCAAAAATATCTGATATGCGTAAACGGTCGATTTCGGTCAAAGCCACCAAGAACTTGTATTTCTTGACGATGACCTATGAATTCACCGTAGATTGCAACCTGTCCGCCTGCGTCGTTAAATACCTGTATTCCAGTGGGTTGTCGGTTCGTCGGAAGAATTGCACGTGCATTTGGAATGAAATTTTCGCTACTTTGTGGCAGATTAAAGTTAATCATATGCTGTACAAAAACATATCCAACATAATCTCCATCAAGCCGAGGTGCGCCGTTTGAGTCAATACGAATCTCAAAAAATTCCCATCCTCGAATATCTTGAATTTCAATACGGCGGTTGATTCGAATTCCTGGTCCGTGCCGTGGGGTCATATTCAAAACCCCAACAGTCATGTCAAAGACAGTGCTTTCGGGATCGAGGACAAGACTAGTTGGATATTTAAATATAGGCACACCATTCAAGACAACCCGCCCAATGTTATCAGGATTCGGGGCACCATCATTGCCGAATACGTCAGTCGTAATATAATAGCCGGTTAAAAACTCTACAAAGCGATTATTAACATAACCTGCATAATGATTGCCTGTTGTTCTGTTCTGAAAAAGAATAAAAGAATAATCAAAGTCATGTACTTCAAAAGTAGATTCACTTTGGAGTATTTGAAATTCAAAGCCAGTTGATAATCTACGTATTGGCGTCAAAGATTGCGGGAACTCATACATAAATGGCGAGTAACTATCCTTTATTCTTGCGAACATTGGGTTTGTAGGAATTGGGATGGGTGTGACATCTTGCCAATCATAATGCCTGCGGTTTTCGCGAGTTGTGAAATTTTCTCTGAATGACCAGAGAGCAAGAACGTCTTGAAGATCCACTGATTCGACCGCATGAAATCTTCCAATCCATAAAAGTTTATTGTTTAACCTGTCGAACATAAGGCTTGGATTATTCAAAGAAATAGAAGAATTCGTTATTGTTGTTGTGTCACCGATTTGCGTTGCGGTAACTGTAGTACCAGTCAATGTAAGTGTCAAGTGCCGAACCACAGCAAGATTTGTAGTTGAATTTTCGTATAAAACAATAATATTTCCGAGTGTATCCATAGTTATATCGCGTAAGACATGACCAGTATAGTTAAGTGCAGCATTTAAATTATTAATTACAACATTCGCCTGCAGACATACTATTACGTGACCACTGTTTGTATTGGTTACCAGCATTGTATCATTGTTTCTTATCCATGGGTTGATGATGGCTCTTGAATTTGGATTCAAGGTTATTGATAAAACACTTGTAAGTTCTGTTTCGCCTATGAGAAAGATAGTGTTTCTGCCGTTGTCGAGTGCAAACATCTCACCCGTAGTTATATTGGGTACGATTTCTACGAGCTGGGCTTGGTTAGGTAGATCAATTACATTGCCAACGGGGTTTCCTTCTAAATTAAATCTTTGTAAGCGTCTGTCTCTGTCGACAGTATAGATTCTGTCTTGATTGTTGAATGCCATTGTACGAATGACGGATACATTTTCGTCATACATGACGATTGGACTGGGCATAGTAGTTGTAAGAGTATTTTGGCGGCGGATAGAGTGTGAATAATCCGATATCCAAAAAAGTCCTTCCTCTATCAAAGAGATAGCCGTAGGATGGTTGAAAAAACCATAATCATCACCAATAGAGCCGGCGACAGTTCGATAAAACTCAAGTCTGTGTGTCGCGATTAACCTATATTGGTCGATGCTACGTTTTTGTTGGTCGACGACGAAAATTTCAGTTGCACTTCGCGCCCTGATATAGATTGGACGATAACTTTTTCTTGTCAGAAAGTTATCGTATGTGTGTGGTGTTATGTATGCCGTGTATTCCTCTTGGAGATTGAATAGCACTATTCTGTCGCTTGCTATGAAAATAAAATTAGTCGAGCCGCCACTTTCCAAAATATTAAATGACATTACACTCTGAATTGTATTAACATATTCACTGCTTAGAGGCGTATCGTTATTCGCAGTTTGCACCGAAAACATGGTGTGATTGTTTGGACTTGATGCAAGCAAGTAAACAGTGCCATTTGCAGTAGCACCAATTCCCATTATAGTGCGGTTAGTTGCCACAGATGTGGATGCGGCCAGTGGCGTAACCGCAGTTGAGGTTACTAAAACTTGGCGAGTACCATGTCTCGTACTATGAGCGAACAAGATTTGTACATTGTTGGTTTGTGGTATCGGGCGGACGTTAAATACACTCATCGGTTCATTTGTGTTCGTATAGGCAATAAGTGTAGGGTTTGCTTGAAAGGTGGTAAAGCCAATTGCTCTTAATGTTTCTGTTCGATATGCTCTGAAACCCATTGAGAAAAAGATAAACAAATTATTATTAGTGTATATGATGTCAATCGGGGTGGTTGGCATATAGATTCTTGCATGAGTGGATGCACCATCTCTTCGAATTATATGCAAATGGGTTTGTGTGAATTGTACCTCGACTACGTAAACATAATCTGCGCATGAAGCTATCATGCGTGGATTGTTCATAAAATTAAAATTCACACCAGGCTGTGTTACATTCTGCACAGGGCGACTTGCAGCATCTGTTGACGAGACAAAAATCCCACTAACAAACATCGCTGCACAAAGTAAACACATGACTACAAAGATAATAAATTTCTTCATTATATGTATATACTACCACAAGAGCAGACTTTTCTCAAAATCAATTAGACAAAATCATATTTATGGTCTATAATACATTTATAAAGGAAATGACATGAATTACATAGCCAAACGTGCGGAGACTTTATCCGCGAAAGAGTTGGCGGTGTACAAAGGGTTTGGATTTTCAGAGAAACTTGCACGGCTTTTGCATATTAGGGGAATTGACACACAGGAAAAGATTAGTGAGTTCTTTGATTTTTCACCGAATCGGTTGCGTGACCCATTTTTGCTAAAAGGCATGCGAGAAGCAGTCGACCGAATTAACACCGCTATCACAAAAAAAGAACGTATCCTTATTATCGGCGACTATGACTGCGATGGCATTTGTGCCACCGCAATACTTTACAAGTATCTGCTTACACGCTATGCACAAACACGATATTTTTTGCCTAATCGCGATGCCGATGGATACGGTCTGACCAAGGATTTAATCAAGACGCTTCACGCACGATTTGACCCAAACTTGATAATTACTGTCGACTGTGGAATTTCTTGTCCCGATGAAGTTGAATATGCAAAATCTCTTGGAATTGATTGCTTAGTCACCGACCACCATTCAATCCCCGAAAAAACACCCGATTGTATTTGTGTTAATCCGAAATTCGCCGACCAAGAATATGGGTTTTCGGAATTATGTGGTGCGGGTGTTGCGTTGAAAGTCGTTCATGCGTTGTCGGGTGATGTAGACACCGTTTTGAAATACATTGATATTTGTACTATTGCCACCGTAGCCGATATTGTTGCCTTGCGTGGCGAAAATCGTGTGATAGTGGGTCTTGGTCTTAAAAATATCAACACAAATTCTAGCCCAGCAATCACGGCACTTGCCAAAAGTTGCAATGTCTATGGCGAAGTCAAGAGCTCGGATATAAGTTACAAACTTGGACCGAAAATTAATGCTGCTGGGCGATTGGGCAATGCAAAGCGTGGGCTTGATTTACTCTTAGAAAAAGACGAAAAGAAAATAGCCGAAATTATCGCAAGTCTTGATGAATTGAACAAAGAAAGACAGAAACTTTGTAATACGATTTGTGACGAAGCCGAAAAGATTATTGAATCGAAAAATCTGAATGAAAACAAAATTATCATTGTATATGACGATAATTGGGACGGCGGTGTTTTGGGAATTGTTGCGGCGCGAATTGTCGATAAATACCACAAACCCACAATCGTCATGGCACGAAACGAAAATATATATAAGGGTAGCGCGCGCAGTGTCGGGTCGTTGAACATAGTTGAAATCTTTACAAAGTTTTCCGACAAGTTATTGACATTCGGCGGACATCATATGGCAGGGGGCTTGAGTATCGACGCGGAAGTTTTTCCGTCTTTCGTCACCGAAGTAACCGAATATATTAACTCTCTGGATTTATGCGAAGACACAAGCGACAGGCAATATGACTTTGACTTGCCACTTGGTGAAATGACTATTGACATCGTGCGTGAATTTGAAAAACTTGAACCCTTTGGTTGCGAAAATCCCGCACCCGTTTTGATGACCGAAGTGGGCACGGTTCTTACAAGTACACTTGCAAACTATCCGCACCATCTGCGATTTACGGCAAAATGCGAAAAGAATATGTCGAATATTTCGTTTATGTTTTTCGATGGTACTCGGCATATGGAATTGTTGCAGGATACAGGAATTAAAAAAGTTCTATTTGAGTTTCAAAAAACTCTATCAAATAGCGAAGGTGTGAAAGCCGTTGTTAAATCTCTTGTGCCTGTGCCGACTGATGACAAGGGTTGGGCGTTGGCACTTGCGGGCGAGTTGAATGGTGACTTTTGCATAGACGATGATAGAATGTCAGATATTAAGAAAAAATTAGTGGTTGACAGAGAGCAATTTGTGGAATATTATATACTAATAAAAAAGTGGAAAGGTCGGCGTGTATTTGGGTTGTATGATTTTTATTCAAAGGTAAAGGGCAAGGATACGGATTTATTTCAATTTGTGTTTTGTGCGATTGTGTTTTTGCAACTTGGCATTTTGTCTTTTGAAAAAAATATAGTCAGAATTGACACGGGCGTGTCGACCGAATTGGAAAAGAGTTCTATATACAGAAATGTAAAGGATATAGTCGGAGGTTAGAATGGCGGATTCACCGCAGATTACTGTTAATAGCCATAATATTGCACCTATCGATGCATTAGGTAATTTGTCACCACAACTTGTCGAAACAATTATGAATTCCCAATTTGGAGAGTTAGATGGCGAAAAAATCTTATTTACCCCGAAATCAATCGCACAATATGAAGAATATATTGATTATGGCAAAAAGACCGCAAAGAATTTAAACGAGTTGGGTGTTGCGTTGGTCGGAGTTCAGTATGTATTAAACGGGCAACGATTAGACATAGTGGACGAAGTTATCCCATTTTACAAGGCGATAGGAACACCAGCGAGGTTAGATATACCAAATGAAGCATATGAAGAAACACATGAAATATTAAATCAATTAAGACTAGAATATGCAGGCGGCGAAAGATTGAATATTGTAGGGTGGTTGCACACACACCCAGACCCGTACCCTGTATTTATGTCAGGAGTAGACAAACCAACACAGAAGCAAAACTTCAAAGACCAATTCGCAGTTGTGGTGAACCCGCATAGAAAAATTAAGGGTGCGTATTTCGGTGAAAATTCAATACCATGTGCTATGGCGGAAATTGCAGGTTATAAAAAAATCAAAATATTTGAACCATTATCTACTCATAACATACAAAATGATACTGACGACCGAATTTATGGTTTTGGTGTAGAACAACCTGAAAGAATATCACCATCAATAAAAGCACAAGTCGAACGAAAAAGAAAACTTGATGAATACGCGCAAATAATTGCTGACAACGAAAGAGATATTGCGGAATTACAAGACTTTGAAAGGGGTCTTTAATATAAAAATAAAGGAGAATAAAAAAATACTATGGCTAAAAATTTGAAAATGGTCTTCCTTGGCGGTATAGGGGAGATTGGAAAAAACATGACCGCATTTGAATATGGCGAAGACATCATTGTGCTTGACGCGGGTCTTGGCTTTCCCGATGAATCAACTATGCCGGGGATAGACTTGGTTGTCCAAGACATCACATGGCTTATAAAAAACAAAAACAGAGTAAAGGGCTATGTAATCACGCACGGTCATGAAGACCACATCGGTGCTATGCCGTATGTCCTGAACGATGTGCCGGCGACAATTTACGGCAGTCGTTTGACATTGGCACTTATCGACAACAAGTTGCGCGAACACCCAGGCATCAAGGTCAAGGCGGTGTCTGTGCGTCCACGAAGTGTCGTGCAAATCGGCGGGTTCACCGTGGAGTTTATTCACGTTAATCACTCGATAGCGGGTGCATTTGCCATTGCCGTAACAACGCCTGTCGGCACAGTTGTTCACAGCGGCGACTTCAAGATTGACCTTACACCCGTTGACAACCAAGTGATAGACCTTGGGCGATTTGCCGAACTTGGTCGCAAAGGTGTAGCAATTTTCATGTGTGAGAGTACCAACGTCGAACGAAAGGGCTTTACCATGTCCGAAAAAACCGTCGGCGAACGTATGGGCGAAATTTTCGACCGCAACAAAGACAAACGGCTTTTTGTGGCGACATTTTCAAGTAATATTCACAGAGTACAACAACTGCTTGACCTTGCCCAAGTTCACAAACGAAAGGTTTCATTTTCGGGCAGAAGTATGATAAATGTCAGCGACACGGCAATCAAAATCGGCGAATTGAAAGTGCAAAATGTAAAAGAACTTGTCATAGACATCGCACAAGTACCGAATTACAAAGAAAGCGAAGTGCTTGTTATATTGACGGGGTCGCAAGGCGAACCCGGGTCGGCACTTTCACGAATGAGTAACGGCGAATTCAACAAGATTCATCTTGGACCAAATGACACGGTTATTATGTCGTCAAGCCCAATCCCTGGCAACGAAAAAAGTGTCAATGTGATTGTCAATAACCTTATTAAACGTGGTGTCAATGTAATATACGAAAGTCTTGCCGAAGTTCACGTTTCTGGACACGCGTGCGAGGAAGAATTAAAATTAATGCACGCACTATTGAAACCGCATTATTTTATCCCTGTCCACGGCGAACACAAGCACCTTAAAAAGCACGCCGAACTTGCTGTGCGCATGGGAATGAACAAGCGCAATGTGGTAATCCCAGAGGTTGGTGATATGTGGGAGTTGTCACAGAATTCTTTGAAAAAACTTGCGACCGTGCCAAGTGGGGAGAGATTGATTGATGGAAAGGGCAGTGGTACATGTGATTCTAATGTCTTGCGTGACAGAACAACTTTGTCCGAGGAAGGAATTTGTATCGTGGGTATCGGTTACAATAGAGTATCTGGCGAGATTATAAGTGGTCCAGACATCATGACCAAGGGGCTTTTATACATGGAAGAAATGGAAGAAGTTATCCCAGAAGTCAAAAAGGTTGTTGCCGAAACTTTGGCAAAGGTAAGTTTGAAAGAAGACTTGACCGCCGTGCGAAACACAATTCGCCGTGATGTGCAAAATTTCTTTTTCCAAAAAAAGAAACGTCGTCCAATGGTGGTCACTATGTTGCAGGAGAGTTGATAAGTGTGTCGGGAACTTGTGGTGTTATTTTTGTATCATAGAAATATGGTTGCATTCAGATGGTGCGTCCCCTGCAAAGTCAAACTCCGCTAAACAGATTTTCTGGCGTAAGTTGAACTCCATTCTTGATAAACAACTGTCATGTTTCCTGGTGGCCACGCATGGCTAATTCGTCTAACCCTGAAAACCCAGTAATCTCCATTTTCAAATTCGAACTCGTTTATATCAAAATTGCGTCGCCCCCAAACATATTTTGTGTCGGCAGTTATAAGCACGTCATCTTGATAAACACGCCTTTCAATATTGAACCCAGCCCCAACCCTTGCCGTGCTATCCCAATGCAAGTAATTTCCATCAAGTCTTACGTTATTAACCCGATTACTTCTGCACCCTGTCAAAACGAACACCATCGACATAATCAATGCAAGTACAAGCAAACTAGATACAAGTTTTTTCATTGTTATATTATATACGATTTTCAATTATGAAGACAAGTGATTGTGTTTAGTTGGTTGGAATTAATAAAGACGATATAATGCGGTATGACATATCAAGAGTTTTGTAGCCTAATGAAATTTGTTTCCGAAGACACAGAAAACAAAATTGTCCGTTTGTATAATGAAAATGCCGATGTTGGTGGTGGCAAAATCACTACACAAGAAATTGATAAAATAGCAGAATATCAAAACACCGATTTTGTTCAAATAATGGGGCTTAATCAAGATATCTTTGAGTACTTTATTAAAACATATGGGCATAGATTAAAAAATGTTGAGTTTTTCAAAAATAAGGCAATTAAAGATTTATCAATGCTCGGGACATTGCCAAATATTGAGTTTATAAACTTTTATCACAATCAGCACATTACAAAACTTTGGGATATGTCGCAAAACAAAAACCTCATGGGTATAGCACTCTATGATTTTACACGATTAAATTCACTTGACGGAATTCAAAATGCGCCAAATCTTAAACATCTTGTTTTCGGTGATATGGTTTGGTCTACAAGTAGTCTTGTAGATATAGAACCAATTCGCAATTTAGGTATTGAGAGTTTTGAGTTCGGTGGTAAAAAAATTGAAAATTATGACATTTCAATTTATAAAACAATGCCCAATTTAAGGCATCTTGAATTTGGTTTTAAGTTTCACACTATGGACGAAAATGCACAAATTCTTGCACATAATCCACAGGTTTCAGGTGCGTCACTTGTCCCTTATCATGAATGGACTTGTGAAGGCAAAAAGTATATTATGATTAGTGGTAAAGGTACACCTAATATGCTTGACCCCAAAAAAGATGCCGATAAAATCAAAAGATACACAGAAAAATTTCACAAGTTAATAGAAAAATATAAGAACTCGTAGCCATCCAAACCCCAACACATTAACCTTTTGCACAATCTCTGTTTGTGGTATAATCCCCTTATGAACAAAAAACTTGTCCGTTGGCTTGTAATTTTCTTTGCTATTTTCGTGGCGACTTTGACCATTGACCTTGTGACAAAAAGATTGACCCATAACGAATTCCCAAGGGAACTCATTTCTGGCGTTTTATCAATCAACTTCACAAGAAATCGGGGCATAGCGTTCGGGTGGTTTTATGGTGCAGGCATTGTGCTTATAATTATAAGTTCACTACTCATCATTGGTGCTGCAATCTGGTACGCCTTTGTAAAATTAGGCAAGATGAAAGGCTTTGACGATTCGCGACTTCTTGATGTTGGAATGGCATTTTTTTTCAGCGGTGCGATAGGTAATCTTGTCGACCGAATTTTCTTTGGCTATGTTCGTGATTTTATTTCGCTTGATTTTATAAATTTTCCTATTTTTAATTTTGCCGACATTTTTATAAACATCGCAATGATTTTGATTGTAATTTATCTTTTCAAATCTATAAACAATTCTGATATAATAAGTAAGAATGAACGAGAAACAGAACGAAACGATAAGAGTGAAAACATCGGGGAATCGACTTGATACTTATTTAGTGCGCCATTTTGAAGGCGCGCATACCCGAAGTCAAATATTGAATTCTATCAAAGGCGGACGAACGACATTAAATGGCAGTGTTGTAAAATCGGGAACTATATTAAAAAAGGGTGACATAATCGAATTCGAAGCGCGTCGCCATGACCTGCCCGCCGAACCCGAGGACATACCACTTAACATCGTGTACGAGGACGAATACCTTATGATAGTAAACAAGCCACGCGGTATGACGGTTCACCCGGGGGCTGGCGTGCGGTCGGGGACATTGCTAAACGCATTGTTGTATCTGCAAAAGCAGGGCAAGATAGGAAACGTCGAAAGATGTGGTATCGTGCATAGACTTGACAAAAATACCGCTGGGTTGATGATTGTAGCAAAAACCCCAAAGGCCCAAGAGTTGCTTGGCAAGATGTTTGAATATCACGATGTTAAACGCACTTACAATGGACTTGTGGACGGCAAATTAGAAGGCAAAGGCACAATCGACCGCCACATCATGCGCGACCCGAAATATCGAACTAGATACACAACAACCGACAACGAACGGGCAGGACGCAAGGCAATCACACATTGGGAATCGCTTGGTGTTTATAAGCACGGACAAAATTCTGTGAGTCTTGTCAAATTCAATCTTGAAACGGGTAGAACCCACCAAATCCGTGTGCATATGAAATCCATTGGTCGACCTTTGATAGGCGACCCCGAATACAATCATAAATCTTCCATCAAATTTGATGGACAACTTCTCGAAAGTGTGGAATTAGAATTTTCGCACCCTATAACAGGTGAACCTATGAAATTTAATATAGAGCCAAGTAAAGAATTTCAATCGACTCTAATTCGTTTGACACTTGTGTAATTTTTTGTCTATAATAATACTATTATTAAATAAAGGAGGGGGAAGAGATGGCAAGTAACACAGCAAAGACTTCAAGATTTATGAACTTTTTGGCTTATGTTGCTATAATTTTTGTTGGTATTGCTCTTATTATCTCATTGATTTTCAACTGGGCTGATGGCAGTGCTGAAGTCGCTAGAGCTTTTGAAATTATCGCAAACTTACTGGCCTATATTGCTGTTGGTTTCTATTCGTACTTTTACGCAAGAAGCAAGCGCAATATTTGGTTCTTGATTGCTTGGGTTGTAGCAGTTGTCTTGATTATAGTATTCTTCGTTTTCGCGGCTATTGGTTAAGACTTGACACAAAGCGTAAAAACCTCTCGCTATCGGGAGGTTTTTTTGATATAATTCAATACTATGAAAGCACGTTTGCAAAGAATTTGGAAGCATATGAATTCTACTGCTCAACGAAAAGTGTTTTTTTTCTCGATTACATTAATTATTTTATTGGTCTTGATAAATATACCCATTGGCTCTGAATTTATTTTTATCCTTACTATTGTCATTGCTGTCATTGCTGTCATCGCTTCGGCTGCACAAGTTATTGAAAGACGTTCTCTTTTCACAAAGGAAATGGGTAAAATGAAAGCAGAATTAGCAGAATCAAGACCAGATTATATGGACACATATGAGGATTTTGATGATGAGGACAGCGAACAAGAACTAAAGCGTGGTCCTTTCCGTCGAAAGAGAAAAAAAGTAGAGCCAACACCATTTTCGGAAAAAGAGCAAGAGTTCATAAGGAAAAGGTTATCAAAATATAAGGTAGCGATGTTCGTGCATGTGGCTTTTATTATTTTGTTAGCAGTTTTGATGATTCAGATCCTTTTTTAATTGACTTCTTTATCATTTTCTGTTAGATTGTTCGCATCAAATTAAGGAGTATTTATATGAATTACACTGTGACAAAGGGTAAAGGTAATTTTGAACTCAAAATTACTTTTGACGGCAAGGAATGGGCAGAAGCCGTTGAAAAGGCCTATAAGAAAGAAGCGGGTCGATTCAAGATCGCGGGCTTTCGCAAAGGCAAGGTACCGCGGAGTATAATCGAAAAGACATATGGCACAGATGTGTTCCATGATGGTGCAGTGCGCGAGATTTTCTTCCCCGCTTATCACACAATTTTGGATGAACACAAAGAAATTGACCCTATTGATTATCCGTCTCTTGATTTCAAAGTGTTGGATAAAGGCCTTGAAATCATAGCGACTATTGATGTGTCGCCAGAGTTTAAATTGGGTAAATATACTGGTTTAGAAATCAAAAAAGCAGATGTAAAGGTAACCGATAAAGACATCGACAAGTACTTTGACGAATTGCGTGAATCACGAGCAAGGCAAGTCGAGGCAAAAGCCGACCATAAAATCAAAAATGGTGATGTTGCCAATATAAATTTTGTGGGTTCGGTTGAAGGGGTAGAATTTCCGGGTGGTAGAGCAGACGATTATGAATTAGAAATTGGTTCAAATTCCTTTATAGACACTTTCGAGAGTCAACTTGTGGGCAAGAAAAAAGGTGACGAAATCAATGTCAATGTGACTTTCCCAGAAAAATATCACGAGCCGAAACTCGCAGGCAAGGCGGCACTCTTTGTCGTAACAATTAATAGTATTATGCAAATCGAATTGCCGACACTTGACGACGATTTCGCAAAAGATGTAAGTGAATACGAAACCATGGCAGAATTGAGAAAGCAAACAAAGAAAGATATGACGATTCACATGGAAAATGAAAACAAAAAAGTAAACGAAACCAACATCATTAAAGAAATTGTGAAAAATACTAAAATTGAATTACCCGAGAAGATGATTGAGCGGCAGCTTGACATGATGATGGATACGATTGAGACTCGTTTGTCACAACAAGGTGCAAACCTAGAAATTTATGCGCAATACATGAACACAACTATTGAAGCGATTCGCGAACAGCACAGGTCAGAAGCCGAACACATAATAAAGACTCGACTTATTATTGACGAAGTTGCAAAAAAGGAAAAAATAGATGTTAGTAATGATGATGTCACGAAAGAAGTTGAACGATTGGCGATTATGCTTAAAAGAAATAAAGAAGAGTTCGCAACGCCTGATAGACTTGATTACATCAGAAATGACCTTATGTATTCAAAGGTTGTCGAGTTTTTATTCAAGAACAATAAGTTAGTATAATTATCTTTGTGGTTCGATATTATCGTCGTTTGCTTTCGTCATGGACGACATGTGTATTATTGCATTTGAGAATAATTCCTTGACGTCTCTGGAAATTTCTTCTGCTGGTTTTTTGATATATTCATTGAATAGGGTTTTAACATTGTCCGTTGCTTTTTTATATTCATGTCCGATTAAAGTAGATGTGCCAACAACAGTGGCGGTTGAAGTCATCTGCAAAATCATTGATAGTGTCGATGGGTCATCGCTTCCAAGTATTTTAACTGCAAGTGCAATAAGTGTACCAGAACCGACGGCACCAATGGTAGCACCGAGTGTGCTTGGTTCGTTTCTTTCATTTTCCTTCATGTAAATCTCCTTTTATCTCTATAGTTTCCAAATCATTTGGCACGAATACGTTGCCGTTGAAAAATTGTTTGGCTTCGGCTGTATAATCCTTTTTTCGTGTTGCAAGTGAATTGTCCGAAGTATGATAGATGATCAAATTTTTTGCGCCTATAGTTTGGGCAATAACCGCGGTGTCTTTAACCGTGACATGACCTTTTTTATAAGTTTCAAGTTCTTCTTTTTCTCTGTCTAAACTTGATGCTTGGTGCATGAACCATTCGCAATTTTTGAATCTGTCGTAATTTTCTTTTGCAAGTGGTTTGTCGCCCGAGAACACAAGAAAATTGTCATTTATGTCAAATCCATATTGAGATTGTTTTTCAAGGGTGTCGAAAAATCGCACCTGCATTCCCGAAATTGTTTCTACATCGTTTTCTTTGATTGTGTGGAAGTGAATTTTATCAAATTGCTTAAGATGACGACCACTGAGTAGCAAATCGCACATTTGTTTCACTGTATCGATAACTTTATCGTTCCCATAGACATTTACATCAATATTCTCGATTTTCCCAAGCAACATGTAATCAATTTTGAATCGTATAACCCATATTATCCCAAGTATATGGTCGATGTGGGTATGGCTGATAAAGATATTTTTGATGTCTGGCAGTCCGATTTTTGCTTTCTTTAATTGTCGCAAAATTCCATTGCCACCGCCCGCATCTACCAAAAAATGTTCTCCGTTATTTTCTATCGTGAAACAGGTATTGTAACACTGGGTTACTCCTGCACTGCCTGTTCCAAGAATATGAATTTTCATATTTCATTCTAGCATGGTTTGTAAAATCTTGTCTAAAACTTTTTGTATTTTGCTATTCGGTTTGATGTATGATATACTAATAAGATAATTCTAATTAAATGGGAGGATTTTTTAATGCTTGTTCCAATGGTGATTGACCAAACTGGTCACGGAGAGAGAAGTTACGACATTTATTCGAGGCTTTTGGAAGACAGGGTAGTTTTTCTGAATGGCGAAGTCAATTCGCAAAGTGCAAACTTGGTGATTGCGCAACTTATCTTTTTGGAGGCAAAAGACCCCACAAAAGACATTAGTTTGTATATCAATTCACCGGGTGGGTCGGTCAGCGACGGGCTTGCGATTTTTGATACTATGAATTACATCAAATGCGATGTATCGACTATATGTATTGGTATGGCTGCAAGTATGGGTGCTTTCTTGTTGGCGGCGGGTGCCAAAGGCAAACGATATGCGTTGCCGAACAGTGAAGTCATGATTCACCAACCACTCGGCGGCGCGCGCGGTCAGGCAACTGATATTGCTATCCAAGCCGAACATATCTTGAAGTTGAAAAAGAAATTAACCGAGATTATTGCCGAGAATACTGGGCAAGAATTTGATAAGGTTGCGGCTGATTGTGAGCGTGATTATTACATGGGCGCGAAAGAGGCGCAGAAATATGGAATTATCGATAAAGTGTTTACCAAGCGATGATATAATTGTAAGGAGTCTAAATGAAAATAGACGAAATTATTGATTACTTCTTTGAGGCAAGTCGAATTCGAGAGATTGGGCGATACGGACACTTGCAAGAGAAGTTCCGTAATAATGTTGCCGAGCATTGTTTCCACATGATTATATTGGCGGATAAACTAATCGACCATTATAAACTTGACCTAGATTTCCGTAAATGTGTGCGTTATATTTATTTGCACGATTGGGGTGAAATTGGAATGACAAGTGACATCGTTGCTGTTGACAAATCGAAAGGGAATAATAGAGAAATTGCCAAGCAACAAGAATTTGAAAGAGCCAAGCAATCACTTTCTAGATTTGGTTTGGACAATGACATAAAAGATTTAAGAGACTATGACAATCTTGAAACCGAAGAAGCAAAATTTGTTATGGCGATAGATAAACTTGAAGGTCCGTTGTTTATAGTAAAAAATGGACTAGATAATATTATTGATAGTTGTATTGTGGATGGCGAATTCAAAAACAGTTCTTATGATTCGGTCGAACATTTTGTTGATTTTGAAGTAAATTTTCCTAAGAGAGCAATTGCACTGTACCCGCCTTTGAAGGATTTCGCAGAGGCAATCATGGAAAGACTAAAAAAACAAGTAGTAAAATTCAAATAAAGATAGGAGAGATGACTATGTTGAATACCAGATGTTCATTTTGCGGACGGAACGAACAAGAAGTCAAACAAATGATTAAAAGTCCCGACGGTCGGACATACATTTGTGATGTATGTGTGATAACAGGTGGCGAGATTGTTAAACGCGACCGACGTAATGGCACAGCGGAAGAATTAGACGCGTTGGAACTTCCGACCCCTGCACAAATTAAGCAAAAACTTGACGATTATATCATTGGTCAAAATGACGCGAAGAAGGTCTTGGCTGTTGCTGTGTACAATCACTACAAAAGGGTGAACTATAACAACAAAAATGCCCGAGAACTAAAGGTTGGTTCTGTTTCGTCAAGTGGAAAAGTCAAAAAAACCGAAACTGACGACATTGAATTGGAAAAGAGTAATATTCTTATGATTGGACCGACAGGTTGCGGGAAGACCTTGCTTGCGCGTACACTTGCACGAATTTTGGACGTACCTTTTGCTGTGGCAGATGCGACCGCATTGACGGAAGCAGGTTATGTAGGTGAAGATGTCGAAAATATTTTATTGAAACTTATTCAATCTGCGGATTACGACATTGCAAGGGCAGAACGCGGAATTATCTATATCGACGAAATCGACAAGATTGCCAAAAAAGGCGAAAACCGTTCAATTACCCGTGACGTATCGGGCGAAGGGGTGCAACAGGCACTTTTGAAAATTATAGAGGGAACCGTTGCTAATGTGCCACCACAAGGCGGGCGAAAACACCCAAACCAAGAATATATTCAAATCGACACAAGCAATATTTTGTTTGTGCTTGGCGGTGCGTTTGTCGGCTTGGAAAAGATTGTATCGGCAAGGGTAGGTGGCAGTTGCCTTGGTTTTGGTGCGAACATAAAGCCACCTGTGACAGAAGCTAGCGAAATTTCCAATATAAAGGAAGTCAGTCCAATTGACTTAGTAAAATTTGGTCTTATCCCGGAATTCATCGGGCGAGTTCCAATTTTGATGGGCTTGCACGCGCATGACAAGGAAGCACTTGTCAAAATTTTGACCTTGCCGAAAAATGCGCTTATCAAACAATACAAAAAGATGTTTGCTATTGACGACATTGAACTTGTCATTGATGACGACGCGACTGCACGAATTGCAGAAATGGCGAATGATTTGAAAACGGGGGCGAGGGCGCTTCGTACTATTATGGAAGATTGTATGTTGGAAATTATGTACGAATGTCCAAGCAAAAAGAACGTTGCAAAAATTATGATTACAAAAGAAGTAATCGACAAAAATAAAAAGCCCGAGTACGTCTTGGGTGAGCCAAAAAAAGAAAAAGAAATAATTGCGGAAATAGATGAAAAGCCGATAAAGAAAACCGCGAGTTGATGTATACTATTGCATGATTAAATCCGCGAAATTTATAAAGAGTTGTGTGAATATTGACGGTACGGATGAACTGGAAAGCCTGTCACAGATCGCCTTTGTCGGTCGAAGTAATGTCGGCAAATCAAGTCTTTTGAACATGCTTACAAATCAGAAGAAGTTGGCGGTAACATCACAAACACCAGGTCGAACGCGACTGATCAATTTCTTTGAAATTAAAATTGGTGATACAAATATCCATTTCGTCGATTTGCCGGGTTATGGGTTTGCCAAAGCATCTAAATCGCAAAAATATGGCTGGGGTGAAAATATTACCGAGTTTTTAACAAAATCTGAAAATATCAAATGTGTATTTGTGTTGCTTGATATTCGACGCGAACCAAGTGACCTTGACCTTGCAATGTTGCATTTTCTGCAAACACATGGAATTCCGTTTTCAATCCTTGCTACAAAAATTGACAAGATTTCAAGGTCACAGGCCTTGCAGTTGCGAAAAAAGCTCTCTTCATCACTTGGTGTTGCTGATGCTGACATCATTATGACAACTGCAAAGGATAAGCAGGGAAGAGATGAAATCTTTACTAGGATTCAATTGAAAGTGTAATGTTGAAATTGCTTTCATGAAGCTCACCCATGTGTTATACTCGCTTCATACATGAACAAAGAACTGATAAATAAACTCATTGAACAGGCGCGGGCATCGGCGGATAATGCATTTTGTCCGACGACTTCTGTGCCAGAAGGATGCGGTTTGTTGGTAGAAGGCAATATGATTTTCGGTGGATGTAATATTGAAAGCACTAATCCGCTTTGTACTATGTCGGCGGGAGCTGTTGCTATGGCAAAGGCAATTTCTGAAGGGCTTACAAAAATGCATGCGATTTGCTTTTATTCGGCGGATATAATGCCATACCCAAATGGTGCATTACTTGATTTTATTTCGGACTTTAACGAGAACATAGATATTATAATCGCAAATGAACAAACATACAGTTTGCACAAATTGCATGAACTTTTGCCTATACGGCGAATACACGAGGAGGGATAGAGTATGAGTACAAATATAATTGAAAGAGAGCCATGTTGTGATGAGGTAATAACACCAAAAGTTACAGCTGAGGGTGTTGCTGTAGCGAACAAGGAGTTTAGAACAGGACATGTAGTTTTAATTGGTGAGCCAAATGTTGGAAAAAGTAGTTTGGTAAATAAAATTGTAGGGGAACAAGTAAGTGTTGTCACCGATGTTCCGGGTACGACACGCGAGCAAATTCGCGGTATCAAGAGTACGGATGAATACCAGATTATTTTCTTGGATACACCGGGCATGTACAAAGGGCGGACTTCTCTTGATAGATATATGGCAAAATGTATCTCCTGTTCTATGGCGGAGGCGAATGTCATTGTCTATGTGTTGGATGCTACTGATATTAAAGACGAGTTTATTCAGAAGATTAAAAACTATAAAAAAACCGAGAAACCATTGATTTTAGTTATCAACAAAACTGACCGTACATCATACGAAAAATTGTATCCGCAATTGGCTAAATTAAGTGGGATTACTTTTATTAAAGAAATTATCCCAACAAGTTGTAAATCGGGTGAAAATATACGGTTGTTAGAACACGAGATTTCAAAATATTTGCCTATGGCACCACCTATCCATGATCAAGATTTTTATACAATGACTGATGTGAGGCGTATATCCGAAGAAATAATCCGAGGGGAATTATTAAAAGTTCTTCGTGCGGAACTACCTCATGGTATTGCTGTGAACGTAGTAAAATGGAAAGATACGGATAAAGAAACCAAAATTGATGTCGAAATTTATTGCTTGAAACAATCACATAAGCCTATAATTATTGGTAAAAAAGGTGCGGTGCTGAAAAAGATTGGCATCGAGTCACGAAAGCAAATTGAAAAAATGCTTGGCAAACACGTCAAATTATATACACACGTATTAGTGCGCGAAAATTGGAAAGATAAAAAAGATATGTTGGAAAAGCTGGGTTATACGAGTTAAGATTTAATAAATCGAATTTCTGGGAAAGGAATTCCTGCTAACATTTGGTCGCGAGTCACATTTGTCGGCTTATAACCATTTTTATTTTCGTAAAAGTTTCTTGCCCTATGATTGTCTTTTAAACACCACAAATAAATATTTTTAAAACCTAATTCGTATAATTTCTTTTCCGCAAATTCCACCGCCATTTTTGAATAACCCTTACCATGTGATTCTTTTTTGAAGTTCAGCGACCAAATTTCACCATCTTTATCTTTTGCATCATTGCCGCGAAGTTTACCGAATACTACACACCCCATAGGTTTGTTATCCACGTACAAAAGATATGCGTCTGCGTTTTTATTGCTAATCCGCTCGTGAAATTTTGCTTCGTCACGATAACTTGCACATCGTTGATTAATGAATTCTTGTGGTAAAAATCCTGTGTAACAATCTATAAAAACACTGCAATGTGTTTCTCCAAAATCTTTGTGATCTTTTTCTGTGACTAGCCTAAATTCGATATTTCCCATGTCGGATTTTATCACGCGAACATAGCATTAAACAACTGTTTTGCACTGGCAACCGCTTCAATAACAGTTTTTGTTCCATCAACACAATCGCCGATATAATGTGCGCTATCAATTTGGAGTTGAGTGGTCTTTTGACCGACGGCTACAATTATTTTATCGGCTTTGATTTCAACTTCCTTCATCTCGTCAGTTTTTTTGCATTTGGTCTCAAAGATCACTCTGTCCTCTTCAAAGCGCTTTGGATTCATTTCAAATTCGAATTGAACACCCATTTTTTCGGCGAGTCCTATTTCTTTTTGTCCTGCTTTCAAAAAATCTCTAGTCTTGCGATAACATAAAATAGTTTTTGCGCCAGAATTTTTCGCAACCAATGCACAGTCTATTGCAACATTTCCACCACCGACAACCACAATGGTTTTTTTCTTGAAGTCTTGTTTCTCTGTGTTCGCACTCCGTAGAAATTCAAGTGCTGGTATTGTGTGTTCCTCTCCTGGTATATTTACTTTTTTACTTATGGATGCACCAGTTGCTATTACATATTCGTCAAAAGTCCGTATATCGTTAAATATTAAAAAGTCGCATTTAGTGACGATGGTAACACCCATTTTTTCTAATAATTCACCGAACTTGTCAACTAGATTTTTGTCTAATCGTATGTCAGGAATACCATACTGCAACATTCCACCAATTTTTTCTCGCACTTCGAATATTGTCACATAATGTCCAGCAAGACGTGCATAAAAAGCAAATGCAAGCCCAGCGGGACCTGAACCGAAAATGGCAAACTTTTTTGCACGTTCGTGGATGGGTGGCGGTTTCATGAGGGCTGAAATCTTATCCAAAAAAGCAACTGAAATTTCGTGTTCTATGGTTGCAAAATTGACAGCTTTGCCAGCTTTTGACAGAACGCACCCTTGTGCACAAAATTCGTGATTCGGACAAATAGCACTTGTTATAGCACTTAATGGATTATTTTGAAAAAGCAATCGACCCGCTTCGTCCAGATTGCTTTCTTTCGCTAAACGGATTATCTGTCCGACATCTGTACCGCATGGACACGCTTTGCACGGGGCAGATGGACAACCAAGGCACTTCGCAAGTTCATCTTTCATAGACTGAATATATCATGGAGGTGAATATTGAGCAAGATAAAAATTGGCATTGTAGGAGCGCAAGGAATGGTTGGGCGAAAGATAGTGGAGTTGTTAACAAATGAGTTCAAGATAGAGAATAGTGAATTGTATTTGTTTGAAAGTCCTCGTAAAGTTGGAAAAAAGGTCAGAGTAGGAAATAAGTTCTATAAGTACTTATGTATTTCAAGAGAGAGTTTGGAAAAAATTAAACCAGACTTTGTTTTGTTCGCAGGCGGTGGCAAAGTATCCGAAGAATTTGCACCAATCGTAGCAAATCTTGGAGGAATTGCCATTGATAACTCCAGCATTTTTCGTATGAGTGACGACGTTGCACTTGTTGTTCCTGAGGTTAATGGAAATGACGTGAAAAATTCTCGTATTATTGCCAACCCAAATTGTTCGACGATTCAAGCAGTTGTTACCCTGAAACCCCTTGACGATGCGTTTAGTATTAAGCGAATAATTTATTCGACTTATCAAGCAGTAAGTGGGTCTGGCAAGGGGGGAATAAATGATTATAATTTAACTAGAAAAGGAAATGCGAACGAATTTTACCCACATTCAATATACAATAATCTTATACCACATATAGATGATTTTTTGGATAACGGGTATACAAAAGAAGAGAAAAAGATGATAGACGAAACACGGAAAATCTTGGGCAAACCGAATTTGGCGGTTACCGCGACCACCGTACGTGTGCCAATATTAAATTGTCACAGTATAAGTATGAATATAGAATTCGATTATTTGAAGGTTAATGACGGAAAACTGAAAAATGCAAATTTTTTGACGCTTGATATGGTTACAGAGGTTTTGAGAAAGGCCGAGAAAGATAATAAGGGTTTGATTCTTATGGATGACCCTAAAAACAACATTTATCCGATGCCAATGATAGCAGATAATACTGATGCTGTGTATATTGGACGTATTCGCATTGATGAAAGTCAGCCGAACACAATCAATATATTTTGTGTCGCGGATAATTTGCGTAAAGGTGCGGCGACTAATGCTGTTCAGATATTACGACTTCTTTGTAGCGATAAGTAACGCATCAATCATTTCATCCAAATCACCATTTACAAAATTCGGTAAGTTATGGATACTTTTGCCTATGCGATGGTCAGTGACACGTCCCTGAGGGTAATTGTATGTGCGGATTCTCTCGCTTCGGTCACCAGTACCAACTTGGCTTTTCCGCGTAGATGCATATTTTGCGTCTTCTTGTGCTTGGTAATAATCGGCGAGCTTTACATGCAAAATAGCCATTGCTTTTTCGCGATTTTTGATTTGAGAACGACCATCTTGGCAAGCAACAACTGTATTTGTTGGTAGGTGTGTAATACGGACGGCAGATTCTGTTTTATTGACATGTTGACCACCGGCACCACTTGAACGATATACGTCAACCCGCAGGTCTTTTTCGTCGATTTTGAAGTCAACGGCAACTGCTTCGGGCAATACGGCTACAGTACATGTACTTGTATGAATTCGGCCTTGTGTTTCGGTTTCTGGCACTCGTTGTACTCGGTGAACTCCACTTTCAAATTTGAATCGCGAAAACGCACCATCGCCTTCGATAGTTAGACTCGCAGATTTAACGCCGCCAATTTCGCTTTCATCGAGCTCGTGGATTTCTACACGAAAACCTCTGCCTTGCGCATACATGGTATACATACGCAATAATACTGCACCAAACAGTGCAGCTTCGTCGCCGCCTGCTGCTGGGCGAATTTCCATTATAACGTTGCCTTCGTCGCGTTCATCAACCGGCTCTAGGAATTTTATCAACTTCTCCTCAATCTCTGTTATTTGTATTTTTGCTTCTTCAATCTCTGATTTTGCAAGTTCTTGCATATCAATATCTTTTTCGATTCTAAGTAATCTCTCACAAGATTCAATATCTGTTTGTAATTTTGTGTATTTTTCATATGCATCGACAATTGGCATAAGTTTGTTTTGCTCTTTTGCTAATTTTTGGTACCGAGAAAAATCTGAGATACATTCGTCCGTTTGCATCTCTGTCAAAATCTGTTCATATCGCGTTTTAATTTCTGTCAATTTTTCATGCATGGGGGGAGTATAGTCGACATTTAATGTCTTGTCAAATCGTCTGATATTTGATATAATATAACTGTTGGATAGACGGTTGCTGGGGAAACCCAGAGGAAAGTCCGAGCACCATATGGCAAGAGTGCAGGCTAACGGCCTGTCACGGCGACGTGAAGGATAGTGGAACAGAAATATACCGCCATCATCTGTTCGATGAATGGTAAGGTTGAAAAGGCGGGGTAAGAGCCCACCGCGCGATTGGCAACAATCGTGGCAAATCTAAACCCCACTCGGTGCAAGGTTAGCGGTCGGCATTTAATGGTAGCCAGCCAAGTCGGCCCATACACCGCATGAGACATGTGGTAACACATGTCCCAGATAGATAATCGTCCTCGACAGAACTCGGCTTATAGCCCAACACGAACAGGCTCCGCAAGGAGTCTGTTTCGTGTTAATGTATATATCTTTAATGCTCATGAGCGAAGCGAATATCGTTCAACTCGAAAGACCCGCAAGGGTTTTTTTGATGTTAAATCACTATCGCCAGAACCCCATACACTATCAATGCAACCCCAGAAATAACATGACCCAACATCGGCGGAAACCGTCGCAAATATTTCGCAAGGAAAAATGTAATTGTGCAATACACGAAATGTGCAAGTGCGACAGTAATCGGTATCAAAATCGTAGTTACATTTAATGTAAGCACAAGCGCGATTGTGATAAACATCGCTTCAATACTCATGAATATCCCTGTTAACCAAATGTTGATTTGTTTCTTGTTGTTGATTGCATCTTCACTATCTTTTTTCTTTCTGTGTTCAAATAAAAAGTAACTCAACATAACCCAAAGACCCAAAGTTATAAACAACATACCAATCACAAGATCCAATTCAAGATCAAGATAATTACCAATCCAAACCCCAAGAAAATAACCCAATATACAAAGCAAGAAAAGCCCAATGTTAATCGCTATGATGTGCCAAAACTTACACCGCTTTTGTGTGCCGAATGAAATGCCTATGAAAAATGCGTCAATTGAAACAAGAAGTCCCGCCAAAATTGCTGTCCACATATGTTTTTCTCCTGTATCTAGTTCATGATACGGAGAGTTTCTAACTATTGCTAATTTCTAAAATAAAAAAGGTAGTATCAAACACGCACCGACGACGATAGTGACCACTGCGTACATAAATACAATCTTTGCCTCGCCCCAGCCTTTTTTTTCAAGATGGTGATGGAATGGTGTCATAAGGAAAATTCGTTTGCCTTTTGTCTTTTTGAAATAGGCTACTTGAATAATTACTGTCAAACTCGAAATCACGTACATGACTCCCAAAATCAAAATGAAAAAGCCCATGAACGAAAATATGGAAAGTGTGGCAACAATACTGCCAAGAAATAAACTTCCTGTGTCGCCCATGAACACGCTTGCCCGATTTGTGTTGAATAACAGGAAAGCCATAACCCCACCAGCGACCAAGGCGATTATTTTAAGGGTCTGGGTTTGTTCAGGGATATTCACGACACCACTTGCAAGTGAAACGATTATACCCAACATCACCAAATAGACAAGGGTCACAGTTCCAGCAAGCCCGTCAATACCATCGGTTAAGTTTACACTATTTGTTGTTGCTATGATAATTATAAATACAAGCGGTGCGATGAAATATCCTATATCCCATGTCACATTAAAGAATGGAATCAATATTCGCCCTTCGGGGTTTAACATGACATAAAAGATAGTGATAAGAATCGCTATCCCGCCTTGACCTATGATTTTTTGGTAGGCAAGCAGTCCTTGGTTGTTTTTGCCCCGAATCTTGATAAAGTCATCAAGAAAACCAATGAGCGCGAATCCTATTGCAGAAATTACCGTGACCAATGCAAATGGGGTAGACCATCGCAAAAAAATCGGCGACAAAATCACAAGTGGCAATATGAAAATTGCACCGCCCATTGTCGGTGTGCCTTTTTTTGATTGGTGGAAATCGACGTAGTGCAAAATTTCTTGTCCAAATTTTAATTTCCGAAGTCCAATGATTATAAATGGCGCGACTACCGCCGAAATTGCAAAGGCGGCAAGTGCATAGATAATAATGATATTCATTTTGCCCCCTTTTCTGTCTTGTTAGTATCTGTCGAACATTGTCGAATAATCATGCTTTTGTTGTTATAGAAGTTACGACTTCATAGTCACTAAAGGGAATTTTTTTACCTTTTATTTCCTGATAATCTTCCGCACCTTTGCCCGCTATGATTAACACGTCACCCTTTTTTGCCATCGTTACCCCATAGTAAATCGCATCTTTTCTGTTTTCAATCAAGATATAATTGTCGTTATTTAATTTCGCCCCAGCTTCGATTTGCAACATAATTGACATGGGTGATTCGTCACGTGGATTGTCACTAGTGATAATGGTGGAATCGGAAAGCCGTGTTGAAATTTCGCCCATAATGCTTCTCTTCTCTATATCACGGTTGCCACCACACCCAAACAGAGTTATCAATTTTCCGCCATCACCAACCAATTCACGAGAAGTAGTGATAATTTGTTCCAAGCTGTCGGGGGTATGGGCATAATCTATAATAACTATTTTATCGTTAATGGTAAGAGTATTAAATCGTCCAGGCACTTGGGGCAGAGTTTTCAATGCACGAACAATTTGCGAATTTTTCAATCCCAAATCTTGACAGGACATAATTGCAGAAAGGGTATTGTAAACATTAAATCGACCTTTCAGAGTAGTGGCGACCTTGAATGAGCGTTTTTTAATAATTGCTTTGAATGAAGTTCCAAGACCGCCAAAATCTATGTCGAATGCTGTCAGATGTGCGTCTTCTCGGTCTAATCCGTAGGTTAGTAACTTTTTACTTGTACATCGTTCACGAATCGTCGAATACTCAGCATCATCGGAATTGACAATCGCTAAATCCATGCATGAACCAAACCAATTTATCTTGGTGTCTGCATATGTTCGATAGTCTCCAAAAAAATCCAAATGGTCCATGCTTAAGTTAGTAAAAATTCCTTGCTTGAATTGAATCCCACAGAGTTTTTTCAAGGCAATGGCGTGTGCAGAGCATTCCATAACTACTGTTTCTATCCCATGAGAATAGAGTTTCGCAAAAATTTCATGCAATTCAATCGGGTCAGGGGTAGTAAGTGACGATGACAAATTTTCAATTTGTGGAAATGTTTTTGTTCCTAATGTTCCTATAATTCCGCACGGAATTTTATTGGCGGACAGGATATGAAAAATTATGTGGCTTGTTGTCGTTTTGCCGTTTGTGCCCGTGATGCCGATGATGTTCATTTCGTCGCAAACATTGTCGTTGAATGCTTTGGCGATAAGACTCATTGTTGTGCGTGCACATTTGACAACTATTTGCGTGATGTTTGATAAATCCATGATTTCTTTTTCTACCACGACTGCGACCGCACCTTTTGCTATTGCGTTCATAACGTTTTGTTTCGTGTTCGTTTTACTTTCTTTGTTAGTAGTTGGCAGGGCAAAAAAAAGCGACCCTTTCTGTGCGGTATTAGAATTGTGTGTAAGATGAGTAATTGTCGGGTCGCCGTCATGACCCACAAGATAAAAGTACCCAATGTCGCAGAGTAGTTCAGATAATTTTTTCATGACAAGGTTTATGCGAGTGTGGTTTGTGAATTTGTGTATTCGACAAATTATGCCAAAGGGTTAGAGTCTATTATCAATAATTTAGCAATAGAAATAGTCATGAAATTTCGTGACAAAAAAGTACTTGTAATAGGCGCGGGTGCAAGTGGAAAGAGTGCAAAGGAATTTTTAGAATCTCGTGGTGCGAGTGTTACTTTGTATGATGACAAGGAAAATTTACTCGACCATGATTCGTTGTTATACGAAGATTTTGACCTTGTGATTTTAAGCCCCGGGGTGTCGATTAATCACCCACTTGCACAAAAATTTGAATCAAAGATGATAAGTGAACTTGCCCTTGGCTTTTCGGTGCCACACAAGAAAAAGGTAGCGGTGACAGGAACAAACGGCAAGACAAGCGTCGTGAATTTGATTCAGAGCGCGATTGGCGATAAACGGGGAATTCTGGTGGGCAACAGCGGTGTGCCTGTATCAAGTGTGTCAGCCCAGATTAAAAGCAAACTCCCTGTGACAGAAGTCAGCAGTTTTATGTTGGAATGTCAATTAATCAATCACGAAAAACAAATTCAAAAAATCGCAAAATTCCGACCGAAAATCGCCGTGATTTTGAATATCAGCCAAGACCACCTTGACAGGCATGGCACTATGGAAAATTATATCGCACACAAGGCAGCGATTACTAAATACCAAAAACGATGTGACAAGTTGATTTTGAACTATGACAACGTCCACACACGTGGGATTGAAACTCGGGCGAAGAAATTATTTTTCTCGACCACATCTCGTGTCCGTGGTGCATATGTTGAAGATGGCTTTGTCTACTTGAATCTTCGCGGACGGGCGAAAAAAGTTTTCAAATTATCCGACCTTAACTTGTTCAAACAGCACGACATAGAAAACTTTTTGGCGACTTTTTTAGTATGTCATCTGTTGAAAATCCCAAAAAAGAATTTAGAAAATCTGCGTGCAATAGAAGAGCATCGAATTCAATATGTGACAACGATTGGGCAGACGGAGTTTTATAACGATTCGAAAGCAACTAATATTGCGGCTACTTTGGCGGCTTGTAAGTCATTTAAATTGCCCGTTAATTTGATTATTGGTGGGGTTGATAAGGGGCAAAATTTTGAAAGTATGTGGGAAGATTTACCCCAAAATGTTGAAAGAGTTTTTGTCTATGGGGAGAGCAAGCATAGCATGCAAAACTCCGCCCAGACAGCGGGGTATGACAGCATAGAATTGTGCGAAGACATGTACGACGCAATTAAACGAGCCACAGAGCATGGCATGGGTGCAAAGGTGGTATTGCTGTCGCCCGCGTGTGCAAGTTTTGACGAGTTTTTGAACTATGAAGACAGGGGAAATAAGTTCGCGGAATTCGTGAAATCAATGGGAGATAGTGAGGAAGCAGATGCTGAAATTCAATGAGTCGAATTCTGGCCACGAATCAAAAAAGAATCGTGAGAAAAAAAAGCGAGACACTAAGAAAAAACCGTCTCGCAGTTTTAACTATGAAAAATTTGTGGCACAATTTTCTCGACTTAAACCCAGATACATGAATCTCTCGTTATTGATTCCAACCATATCAATATCTATATTTGGTATAATGATGGTGTATAGTGCAAGTTGGTATAATGCCACGATATATTTCAATAATCGCTTTTACTTTTTTACTTCTCAAGTGATTGGGTTTATTATCGGGTTGCTGATGTTATCGTTCGCTTATTTTTTAGATTTTCAAATTTATCGGCGGTTCGCGTGGGCGATTGTGGGTGGCGCGACCGTGTTGTTGTTGCTTGTCTTTGTGCCAGGGTTAGGGATTGCGCGATTGGGTGCAAGCAGATGGATAGGTATAGGTGGTTTCACAATGCAGCCAAGTGAAATCGCAAAGTTTGCGTTCATAATTTTCGCATCAATGGTAGCGAGTACACATAGTAAAGATTTACTTAAGAGAAAAAAGGACAAGTCACTGAAGAAAAAAGAGCGACACACACAACAACTCTCTCTTAAACAACTTGGGCTTATTCTGGCGGTCGGTGGTGGTTTTTGCGGACTTATCTTGTTGCAGCCAAACTTGTCAATCGTGATGACGCTGGGTGCAACGATGTTTGTGTGTTTATTCTTGTTCGGTGCGAAATTAAAACACCTTGGATTGTTGTGCGTTCCTGTGTTGATTATTGTGCCTATTATGTTGGTAGCAGAACCATATCGTATCAGTCGTCTTGTCGCATTTGTTGACCCATGGGCAACACCAAGGGCAGAGGGGTTTCAATTAATTCAGAGTCTGTTCAGTCTTGGCAACGGCGGGTTATTCGGCAGGGGATATTTGAACAGCACACAAAAGTATATGTTCTTGCCATTTTCAGAGAGTGATTTTATCTTTTCCATAATCGGCGAAGAATTTGGTTTGGTGGGTGCGGTGTTGTTTTTGGTGACGCTAGGCTATATAATTTCACGAATTTTCAAAGTTGGTCGTGAATCAAAAGATATGTTCGGTAAATATTTGTGCTTTGGGATTGCGTCGCTTATATTTATTCAAAGTGCATTGAACATTGCGGTTGTAACAGGTTCAATTCCGCCGACGGGACTTCCGTTGCCGTTTATCAGTTTCGGGGGGACATCTCTTGCCGTGTTCATGGGGGCAATTGGGATTGTGTTGAATGTTGATAAGCAGAACAGAAAGAATCTTACAATTGAATGACACAATGGTCTTTTACAAATTTCATTATATTTTTTTCGTCCTTACCTTCGTAATATTGAATAAGTAATTTTTTATAGTCATCAGTTTTCTCGGCAGGAATTGCAATAAGCCCCAATCCTTTTGAAATAAACAAATGGTTAGCAGAAATAACTGCCGTTCTTTTGTTTCCGTCAATAAAAATCTGTCTTTTCATCAGGTACAACATAAGCAAAATCGCTTTGTCTTCGTCGTCAATTTGTTTGTTTAATATTTCATCAATTTCTTCTTTTACCGAGCTTTCAATCGGTAGTGGTGGCTTATAATCTGTTCCGCCGATAGTCACAGGTACACTTCGCACTTTGCCTGCGTTATAGTAAAAACCTTCTTCAATAAATCTATTGACTTCGCAAATTATATTGAAATCAAGTTTTGAAGTAATAACAAACTTGTTAAGCACAAATTGCCAAGCGCGTTTGAGATTGACGATTTTTTGCACGTCTTTTGGGGTCATGTCGTTTATTTTGCCACCTTCGATGATTGTTTCGGTGTCGGCAAAGGTTGTTGCAATTCCTTCCAAAACCGCTAATTTGTAAACGGTGTCGGCAAGGTGTCTGCGGACAAAATCGATATTATTCGCGACCGATTGCGACAATTCTTCTTCGACAAAATTCAAATCTGCGAGTTGCTTGCGTATTTGCTTTAATTGAAATTTAATTGATTTCGCGCTCATCGAATCATGTTCTACGATTTCTTTTAATTCGTCATTATATTCACCGAGATATTTGCTGGTTTTAATTCCGTCTTCTCTGCGGTGCAGGTATGCGTAAGTTTTATTATCACGCACGCGTTTTTCAAGTGAACCGAACAAAAGTTGGGACAATTTTATTTCTAGGTTTGTTCTTATGCTTACGAGTTCATTTATTTTAATTTGGTTCATGTCATTATATTATCACACAAATTTGAATATGTGGAACATTTTACCCGAATTTTCTTAAATTTGTTCCACACAAAGTTCCACATAAAAATGTGAAACATTTTGCGTGAAAAACATGCCGATTTGTTTCACACAAAAAAAGAGTTAGCGATTAACTAACTCTCTTGATTAATACTTTGTTCTGCACCTATTTGGTTTATTTTGTCTTGGGCGTGTTGCCTGTAGTTCAAAATTTGTTCTAGTCTGCGTTGGTAATTTGCATGAAGCGCCGCTACTTGCTCTACATAATTTGCCTGAAGATCTGCTAAATCTGCTTGGATTTCTGCATCATCAACATTCTCTATAAATGTTTCTAGCAATTTCGCTTAATTGTTCGTCTGCCATTTTTTTCTCCTTTTGAATTAAAGAAATATATCACAAGTGACTAAAAAAGTCAAGCTCCCATAGAATGATATATGAGCAAATTTCTTATTGAAGGCGGACAAGAACTACACGGCACGATACATATCCAAAGCGGGAAAAACGCGTGCTTGCCGATTTTGGCATCAATACCACTGACAAATGGTCACAGCATTATTCGTGATGTCCCACGCATATCGGACATCGAAAATCTGTTGCACATTTTGGCGGGCATAGGTGTCAAGGTCAAATGGCAAGATGGCGATTTGCATTTAGATTCGACCAATTTGTACATGAACGAAATCAATTCCGAGATTGCAAAAAAAATCCGTGGAAGTATCTTGCTTATGGGGTCGTTGGTCGGACGATTTGGGGCTACGAAACTTGCATATCCAGGTGGTTGTAACATAGGAAGTCGCCCCGTTGATTTGCACTTAAACGGATTCAGAGAGTTAGGTGTTGCAATAAAAGAAAGCAATGACTTCATCGAGTGCAATGCAAAACGATTCAAGGGCGGAGCAGTGTACCTAGACTTTGCAAGCGTAGGTGCGACGGAGAATTTAATACTTGTAAGTGTTCTAGGTAAAAGGTCAGTTAAGATTGTAAACTCGGCAAAAGAACCAGAGATTGTCGATTTGTGTGATTTTTTACGTAAATGCGGTGCATGCATTTCGGGTGATGGTACAGACACGATAATAATACAAGGTGTGAAAGAATTAGGTGGTACTGACCACAAGCCAATTCCTGACCGAATTAACACAGGGTCTTATATGCTTGCCGTGGCTACCGTTGGTGGAGATGTGACATTGGAAAATGTTGCGCCAGAACATAACTATCCACTTATAAAGAAGTTAATTAAAGATGGTATTGATGTTACCCATACAAATGATACGATTAGAATTCGTGCCGATAAAAATTCAAAAGCCCTTAATAAAAAAAGAAATGTGTCGCACCAGACTTCACAATATCCGGGCTTTTCGACAGACTTGCAGAGTCAATTAGGAGTGTTTTCTTGCTTGCGAAAAGGTACTACAACAATAACCGAGAACTTGTTCGAAGGGCGGTTCAGATGTTACGAGGAACTTAAAAAAGTTGGCACGAATGTTTGTATAAGCGGACGAAAAGTTTTTATCACAGGTGTCAAAGAATTTAAGGGCGGGTGCACAGAAAAACCTATCACGGTCACAGCGTCGGATTTACGAAGTGGTGTAGGGTTAGTCATAGCGGGTATGGCAGCCCGCGGCCACACAATAGTCGAACGCGCCGACATAGTGGCACGCGGTCATGAAGACATTGTGCGAGATTTAACAAAAGTTGGGGCAAGAATTTCGCTTATAGAATAGACCCACCACGGCCTTGCATGATTTTAAAATATTCTTCTTGGATACTTGCATGAACTTTTTCCATTTTGATAACCGTAATTCCATTCTTCACAAGGAAATCATAAATTTTTTCTGCGTTCGATGGGGGAGTATTAACAATAACTTTATCACCTGCGAGTTGTGTTGTGAACTTCAACTCTCGCTCGATAATTTTTGATGCCCCAGTTGGATTGGTGGTGAATACTCCTATTTTTGCCTGTGCGTCAAGTGGCTTGACCATTTCGTTATAACTCTTGACACTGATGACTACGCCGTTAGCAATTATTCCCACGGTATCACAAATTTCTTCGACTCCTGCAAGTGTTGGCGAAGTTATTACAATCGCCGTACCTAAATTGTCGGCGAGTGTTTTTAATATGATGCGCACTGCTACTGCGTCTTCGTGTGATAATTGGTCGAATGGTGAATCCATCACTAAAATTTTTGGTTTTGTTACCAATGCACATGCGATTTTAAGTCGTGATATTTCTTGTGCACCGAATCGTTCGACGGGGATTTTGCCAAGTGAAGTCAAGCCCATTAAATCAAGTACATTTTTAATTCGTTTGTTTGTGACGGGGTTGCCCGATAATTTTGCACTTATATCTAATGCTTGATGTGCCGAATGCTTTGGCTCAAATGTTTGTTCCCACAACACATATCCCACGTCCGATGTGTTGTATAATGTGTCGGTGTGGATTCGACCGCTGAGTTTTATTCGTCCGCCACTTTTCCGTACCAAATTTATCATCATTTTGGCAACCAATGTTTTGCCGCTGCCTTCGGGGCCGGCAAGCACGAATATTTCGCCTTCGTGGACTGTGAATGACAATGGGGTCACGACGCGTTTCTTTGTTGTGAATTTTTCGATGTTGTCGACTTTGACTTTTTCTTTCATGCTTATAATACTAGCACAAAATATGGATACGTGCTATCGTTAGATATGAAATCAATTATTTTTATTTACTCGTACCACAAAGGCAATACAAAAAAAGTTGCCGAAGCTATGGCTCCTGTATTAGATGCCGAAATTATTGAACTCGCAAAAGATGGAAGTACTTCTGTGGAAATTTCTGAATTTGATTTGATTGGTTTTGGTGCTGGCATAGCATTTAGTAAGCATTATAAACAACTACTTACATTTGCACAGGGTTTGCAAAATGTTGAAGGTAAAAAAGCGTTTGTTTTTTCGACAGCAGGATTAAGTTCGGAAAAGCAAAAAAAGAAACATCATAATCGCTTATTGGAAATCTTGAATGAAAAAGGATTTCAAATCGTTGGTCAATTTGCATGTAAAGGACATGATTCATATAGCGTGTTAAAAGTTATTGGCGGAATCAATAAAGGACGACCTAATGCTGATGACTTATCAAAAGCAAAGGCTTTTGCAAAAGAACTTTGAATCACTTGTTTACTTTCCACAAATTCTGTCAATAATTTACAAAACTCGTCAAAATGTGGGCGAGTTTTTATTTTAACATGTGTCCATACAACAAAAGGGGGAATCAATGCACCTTAAAACACGAATGCACCAGAATGTCCTGCACATCTTGCTTGATGGTGAACTTGACCATCATACAGCCGATTATACCCGCCAAAATTTGGACACCATTATGGCTGGGTCACGGGCCGCACAGATTATTATTGACCTTGCCAATTTAAAATTTATGGATTCAACGGGCATAGGCGTTTTGATTGGACGATACAAAAAAATGAAGGACCGAAATGTGCCGATATATATTTCAAATCCATCAACCCAAGCCGAGCGAATTTTCAAAATGACAGGGCTTTATTCAATCATGCCAAAAGTAAGTGGACAATAAAGGAGAATGATATGACAAAAACAACTAAAACTAAAAAAGTCACAACTCTGAACGAGTCAAAAATATCCAAAGGGTATATGAATCGCATGAAACTTGAAATTCTTGCAACATCTTTGAATGAAAGTTTCGCAAGGAGCACTGTGGCGGCGTTTGCGTCTGCGGTAAATCCGACACTTGACGAAATAAACGACATCAAGACAGCGGTAAGTGAAGCGGTGACTAATTCAGTTGTACATGGGTACAGGACAAAAATGGGCGAGCAAGTTGTTGTTATCGAGTGCGAACTCTATGAATCGCACATCAACATAAGTATAACCGACAGGGGATTGGGTATAAAAGACATAGAAAATGCTATGCAACCGTTCGTGACTACGCGCGCCGACGAAGAACGCAGTGGCATGGGTTTTACGGTCATGCAATCCTTCATGGATTCGTTAAATGTGCAAAGTAAGGAAGGTTCTGGCACTACAGTAACTATGCAAAAGTTTTTCAGTACAAAAGAAGCAAAGGCGAAACAGGTTATGTAAGGGGGTAGAAAATATATGCTCTCTGTGGAAGAAACCGCGTCTTTGTTGGTGCGTGCAAAAGATGGGTGTAATGCGTCGAAAACCCGACTAATTGAATCAAATTCGCCACTTATAAAATCCATTATCAAACGATATATCGGCAAGGGTGTCGACTATGATGACTTGTATCAACTTGGTGCTCTTGGGTTTGTAAAGGCAATCAACAAATACGACAGTAAATATAATGTAAAGTTCACGACCTATGCCGTGCCTTTGATAGCGGGTGAGGTCAAACGATTTCTGCGCGACGACGGCACAATCAAGGTCAGTCGTAGTGTTAAACAACTCTATGTCCGAATTAAACGATACCTTGCCGAAAAAAGCGGTGAGATGGTTTCGCCTACTATTGACGATTTGGCAAAAGAGTTAGAAGTTTCTCGTGAAGAAGTCATTTATGCAATGGAGGCGTCACATATGCCTTTGTCGCTATTTGATAAGAGCGATAAAAGTGGTGAAGGCGATGAAGGCTTGAGCCTTGCCGAGAGAATTCCTGCTATGGAGATTACAAGCATTGATGACAAGATATTGATTAAAAATATGTTGGATTCCATCGACATTCGTGACCGAAAGATTATTATCTTGAGATATTTCCGGAACATGACGCAGAGTCAAGTTGCCGAAAAGTTAAGTATCAGCCAAGTGCAAGTCAGCCGTATTGAACAAAAGGTCTTGGCACAATTCCGCGAATCTTATAAGGAAGAAATTATATGATTAGGGGTTATAGTCATCTTTACCAAAAAGATAATCAACTGACACATTAAAATATTCAGCAATTTTCACAAGCATCTCATATTTAGGTTCACCATCGCCGTTTTCATATCTGTTATAGCCACCATGTGTAATTCCAAGAATTTTGGCAAACTCCCTAATAGTTAAGCCTTTTTCGTTTCGCAATACTTTTAGCCGTTTTGAAAATTCTTTCATAAAATAGTTATTGACATCATATCGCTTACAACTCTATAATTGAGTTTGTAATTAAAACGATTACAAAGGAGTCTTATGAAAAATCGCGATGAAAAGTACAGAGATGAAATGTATATTCAGTTGATGACATTTGTGGATGATGTATCAAAGTTTATTTTTGAAAAACTTTTTATATTGCTCGACAAAGCGGAAAATATTATTGATGAGTGTAACTCGGAGAAGAATTAGAATAAAATGTCGAATTGACATTTACTATATGAATTTTCCATTTTAATGGTTGTGGATATTGCTCGCGTAATTGGGATTGCATTGGCGACAACTTTTGCAGTGTTGATATTAAAACCCACCAAGCCCGAAATTGCGGCACTTGTGGCTGTGGCTGGTGGTCTTTTAGTGATTTTGATGTTTGTCGAGAGTCTATCAGCAATTATGGACAATTTAGCAAATTTGGTTCAACGAACGGGTATCCGCAGTGAACTTTTTTCGGCACTGATACGAATTATTGGAATAGGGTATTTGACCGAATTTGCGGCAAACATTTGCGATGAAGCAGGTAATACGAGCATGGCGAAAAAAGTCACACTCGCAGGCAAGGTCTTAATATTGATTTTGGCGATGCCTATTATAAATAATCTTATCGAGATTATCATGGGGGTGATGCCATGACAACGTTTAACGTTAAACGTTTAACATTAAACACTTATAAATCATTGATAGAAGATTATAAAACAGGTAAGCATGTTCCCGTCATTCTGAACGAAGTGAAGAATCCAGCGAAGCGTAGAATCGCGATGACTTTTTCTATTGTGTTGTTACTACTAGGTATATCGTTGCTTTTTTTGCCTAACTCCACTGTATCCGTGTTCGCAAACTCCCAAAATTCTAACGATGCACTTGACCAAATTCGTGACAATACCAACAATATTTTGGGTGGTATTGACTTTGGCGATCTTGATGCTATGGAAATGTTCGGCGGTGGAGGAAGTTTCTTTCAAAGGGTAGGACAGATTTTAAGTGGCGATTTCCAAGGCGACCATCCAAATATTGTGTCGGCACTTTTTGGGTTATTTGGGGCATCTTTATTGCATGTGTTGCCAATTGTTGCATTGATTGTAGGTATTGCAGTATTAGGTGGGTTATTTCAATCAATGAAGTTGGAAAATTCAAACGAAGGTGTGAAAAATATAATTCACTTTGTTACCTATTCTGCAGTTGTTGTGATTGTCATGGTTTCGGTTGGCGGGCTTGTGTTGTCGGTTGGCCGTGCCTTAGACGCTATGAAACGACAAATGGATATTATCTTTCCCATACTTATCACTCTTATGGTAGCTATAGGTGGTAACGCAGGGGCGAGTGTCTATCAGCCCGCCGTTGCAATTTTATCCAGCGGAGTCATGCAAATATTTTCAAGTATAGTCATGCCTTTGTTCATCATGACTCTTGTATTTTCTGTTGTGGGGCATCTGTCACCCAATACTAAACTAGATAAATTTGTGAGTTTCTTTTCAAGTTCATTTAAATGGATAGTCGGAATAGTTTTCACGGTTTTCCTTGCCTTTTTGACGATACAGGGGATTACCGCTGGAGTACATGACAGTGTTTCAATTCGAGCCACAAGATTCACCATATCGTCCTATATGCCAATTCTGGGCGGATATTTGAGTCAGGGGTTTGACTTGGTGCTTGCAAGTTCTATTCTTGTAAAAAATGCAATAGGGTTAGCGGGGTTGTATTTGTTGCTGGGCGTTGTGTTAGCGCCCTTGTTCCAAATCGTGTTGTTTTCACTTGGATTGAAATTGGCAGCAGCGATAATTCAACCGATAGGAGATGACCGAATATCGAATTTTCTGACAAGTATTACTAAATCTTTTGGAATGTTGGCGACAGTTCTCGTCGGCGCTGCGTTCATGTATTTCGTGACGATAGGGCTTGTAATGGTGACTGGAAATGTTTTATAAAAGGGGGTGAGCAAAATGTCATCTTGGCTAATAAGTGTCACGGGCATTATCGTTATCGGCGTTATCGTTGAACTTTTGATGACCGATTCGGCGATGAGTAAATTCGTCCGAAGTATCTATGCTTTTTTCATCTTACTTGTAGTTGTTGCTCCCTTGCCAAATTTATTCAGAAGTGGTGCGGAAGTCGGTGGTTGGATTGAACCCGACGGAGAATTATTGACCCAGATAAACTCTATGAGCCTTGCCGCATCACAACAACGAATTGAACGCGAATTGCAAAGAGCGGGGTTTGAAGGGGTTATAGTGACTCTGACGCAATGCAGAGATTCGCCAAATTTTCAAATAGACAGAGTTTTTGTAAATGCTTGTGGTGTGCAACCGCCACGACCAAACATAAACACACGCACCGAAATCATAAGGATAGTCACGACAATTTTGAACATAGACGAAGGGAGGGTTATATATCATGATTAAAATCAACGGGGAAAATTTACCAATGTCGACAAGTAAAGTGTTAGAGAATCATAAGATGAAGAGTTTTTCGACTGCGGATGAAAAAAGTCCGCTACCAATTTTAGAAAGACCACCTGTGCAAAAAGAGGCAGAACTTTTTTCTAGTCCTCGGCATTCAGATGAAACACAGGTCGACTCGAAAACTTCTGTGCAACAATCCCAATCTACAAAGAGTAATTTCAAATTTTTCGAGCGCGTCCGCAAGATTAAACACATTGAAATCTATGCAGCGGTCGCAGTGATTTTGATAATGGTGGCGATATATGCAAGCAACTTTATTAATATTGGTGGGTCATCACAATACAACGCAACAAGAGTGCAAAATGAAAGTTTCGCCCGTGAAATAGAGGCGAGATTGGTGGCAACATTATCCCAGGTTCAAGGCGCTGGAAGAGTTGATGCTATGGTGACCGTTGTGGGCTCGACTACACGTGAAATAGCTTATAATGAAGAAGAGCGAACTGTTACCCAAGGCGGTGCAAATGGGGCTACAAACACAACAACTACAATAATACGTACGCCTATCATTGTTAATGGACAACCGCTTACAATTTTGGAAATTAAACCACAAATTAAAGGTGTGGTGATAGTTGCGCAAGGAGCAAGCGATTTGTTGGTTCGAATGAATATACTTCGCGCTGTACAAGCATTAATTGCTGATAATAGTGTAAGAATAGAAATTCTTGCGGGGCGGTAATGAATGGAGACAATTTTGTTTTTGCATGGTTGGGGCGGTGATGAAAATTCCTTTGCCCCAATTTTGCCCTTCTTTGAAAAACAGTATAAGTGTTTGTGTCCAGCTATGCCAATGTTTCAAAAAGATAGTAAGAAAGATAACCCAGATAGTGCATGGACTCTTAAAGATTATGCAGAATTTATCGAGAATTATCTTGATGAAAACAATATTGAAAAGTGTCATATCTTGGCACACAGTTTCGGGGCAAGGGTCACGACACTTCTTCTTAATCGAAATCCCGATAGATATGGGCGCATTATTTTGACAGGGGCGGCAGGGATAAAAAAGCGAAAGACTTTATGTGTTTGGTTAAAGATTAAATCTTATAAAGTTCGAAAGAAGTTGTTTATGAATAAAAAAGAAAGCGGGAGCACTGATTATAAAAAACTGACTGATGAAGGCAAAAAGACATTTCAGAAAATAATTGAGTACGATTTGAAAGGTGAAATTTCAAAAATTTTTCACCCGACACTTTTAATTTATGGCGGACATGACACGGCGACACCTGTTAAGATGGGTAGGAAATGGGCGAAGTTGTCAAAAAATTCAATACTTGTGACTTACAAAAAGAGTGGTCATTTTTGCTACATAGACGAAAATTCGCGTTTCATAAAAGATAGTAGTGAATTCTTATCTTGTATGCTAAAATAAGTCATGGGAAAAAACTATGCAAAAGAATACGAAGAAATTTTCAACAAGCATATCAAGCGCGAGGGTGCTGACAAATTATTGGAATATTTGAAAACCACCGATTTTTTTACTGCGCCTGCATCTACTCGGTTTCATGGGAACTTTGGTGGGGGATTGGTCGAACACTGTGTGCGTGTGTACCACAGATTTCGCAAAATGCTCGAAGTCGAATATGGTAAAGAATATTTGAAAAAAGACGGTATGGAAGAAAGTATCGCTATCATTGCTTTGTTACATGATGTATGTAAGGTGAATTGCTACAAGACCGAAATGCGTAACGTCAAAGAAGACGGTGCTTGGGTGCAAAAGCCATATTATGCCTATCAAGACTCGCTGCCATACGGTCACGGTGAAAAATCGGTATACATGATTACAGCTTATATGCGACTTACACGGGACGAGGCAATGGCGATTAATTGGCACATGGGCGCGTTTGATTCGCGCGCGAAAGATTCTAATTCGACCTTGAACACCGCTTTCAAACAATTTCCGCTTGCGCTGTTGTTTCATACAGCAGACATGTTGACATCGTATCTTGACGAAGAAACAAGGAAGTAGTATAATCACACATGAAAAATTTTGTCGAAATTTTCCATGACCCATTCATATGGGATATATATCGTCAGATTGGAAATTTAGAAACCGCGAGTGAAGAAAGCTTGAAAAAGTCTGGTGGAGTTCGCCACGACTTTTCGCATGTAAGTGCAGTGCTTGGTAATGTAGACCAAATTTGTAATGCGCTTGGTTTGTGTGATGCAGACCGAGAAGAAATTTTAATTTCAGCACTTTTACATGACGTTGGGAATATGCACGGACGGAAAGATCATCATAAAAATGGCGCACTTATGGCGGAAGAATATTTGAATCAAATCGACATGGACGAACAAGTCAAATTTCGAATTGTTGATTCGATTGCGGGGCATGGCAGTGGCTCGGAAACATTACAAGGGAAGATTTTGGCTCTTGCGGATAAACTTCATTGTACCGCGGACAGGTTTTATCCAACAACACGACAAGTGGCACCAGAAGAATCACACGGAGTATCGTTACTTATGGACTTGAAAAGTGTAGATGTCAGCGTCGATGGCGACACTTTTATTATTCAATTTACATCAAACGGAAATTTTAACATGGACGAAATAATTGAATACCAACCATTGATAGCAAAAATTTTCATTCCTATCAAGGAATGTATTGAATCACTTGGGATGAAACAAATGGTCCTTGTCGATGACATTGAATGGATAGTAAGTGACAAGGTAATTACAGCCGGCGTTAATGAATTGAACCAATGGGCAAGTAATAATTTCAAGGACGGACATGGTCGAGATACTTTTGTTACCAATGCGAATTAATCTTCCAAGATTTTGACACGACTTGCGGCTTCGCGCTTAACATCTTCACTCATTGCGGCGTAGTGTTTCTTTGTTGTATTTACATCTCTGTGGCCTAATACATCGGCTACGACATAAATGTCGCCCGTTTCGCGGTACAAGTTCGTACCAAAAGTACTGCGTAATTTGTGCGGCGAAATGTTTTTAAGCGGTGCGGCAATGCTTGCATATTTTTTTACAATGTTTTGCACTGCACGCACAGTTATGCGACGACTTTTAGTGCTTGGGAAAAGGGGAGTGCTTTGGTCGTTCGAAAAAGTACCAAGATATATTGCCAGTTGTTCGACAAGTTCGGTCGGCATATACAAAATCTCTTGCTTTCCGCCCTTGCGAGTTACACGGAAACTTTCGTTTTTGAAGTCTATGTCATATATATCCAGACCCACGAGTTCGCTTACCCGAATACCCGTTGCCAAAAACATTAGGACTATTGTGCGATCGCGCATATTTTCTATGCTCTCCAACATTGTACGCATTTCCTCATTATCAAGACGAGTTATTGTCTTCTCGCGAATTTTAGGCATGTCTACATTGGGTAAGATATTTTTTGATATAAGTTCAACTTTGAACAAGTACGCAAAGAAACTTCGCAAGGTAGCCAATTTTCGCGACTTGCCCTTGTCACCGTTAGTAGTGCCAAGGTGTTCCAAAAACATCTCTACGTGTTGGACTTCGACATTTTCAAGATCGGATTCTTTGAAGTCAATTATTCGCAAGTCCGAAAATATCTCGATTTCTGTTTTTAGAAATTCAAAAAAGAGTTTCAAATCATACGCATAATTTAGCCGTGTAAGTGACGAAGTTCGCTGGGCTGCACCAATAAAGAACCGATTGCAAATTGGCGGAAGTTGTCTCTTGCGTTCTTCCAATCGTGCTAGTGTTTCTAGTTCTCTGTCTTTGAAGTATGACATTTAAATAGTATATCATGCTAATCTATTCGTCGCAACTATCGGCACGATAATCTGCCGAATTGTCTTTGCAAATTCGTTTGGAGTTATTTTCAACCCGCCTTCGAACCAGTCTACAACCAAGGCAAAAATACCGCTGAAGATAAACAAGTGTACTTTCTCTCGTTTCTCGGGTGCCATAGCTTCGCTTGTACTTTTTTTTAAAATATCTGTCATGAGTGGCATTTTGAACATCTTTTTGAACAAACTATGTCTGGTATCATTCAAAAACAAAATTTGGGTGAGTGTTGGATTTTGCGACAAAACGATAAGAAGTTTTTCAAATCTGTCGGTTTCGTCTGACAGGCCTTCGACCAACAAATCAAGATATTCTTGTTCTATCTCTAGTAGTAACGAGTATTCATCAGTATAGTACTTGTAAAATGTTGTCCTGTTAACACCTGCCACATCGCAAATTTCTTTAATAGAAATTCTGTTGATTGGCTTTTTTGATAATAATTTTGTAAGCGCATCTTTCAACATTTTCTTTGATACACGGATTCTTTGATTTTCCATAGGATCTCCTTGTCAACAAATATACTTTGTTTGTTGCTTTTGCCACATTTATGTTGGAAATTGTCAATAACTAAATATTAACTTGTATAATACAATATATCAACATGATGTGGCTATGTCAACACTGTGTATATCAAAGGGGATAAAAAAATGAAGAACATAACAATTTCGATTGATTCAACGGCGGATATGTCTGCCGAGATAATCAAAAAGCATAACTTTAAGGTAGTTCATTTGGGTATAACGATAGGTGATAAATCTTTCATTGACAAAGATGTAAAGCCAAAGGATATATATCGTGCTGTTGAAGTTGAAAACAAAGTGCCAAAAACAAACGCCGGCTTGGAGAGTGATTACAAGGCATTATTTGAAGAGGCGACCAAAGATGGGGGAGAAATTATCCATTTCAATATTGGCGATAAACTCTCGGCTACACATGCCAATACAAAGCGCGCCGCTGAAGGTATGAAAGGTGTATACGTGATTGACAGCAAGACTCTCAGTATGGGAACAGGGATAGCAGCAATAGAAGCATCAAAGATGCGCGACCAAGGAATGTCGGCAGAAGAAATTGCGGAAAAAGCACTTGGAATAGTAGAGAATGTAAACGTCAGTTTCATTATCAAAGATTTGAAATATCTACATCGTGGCGGTCGTGTTTCTGGGCTGAAACTTCTTGGTGCGAATATGCTTAAAATTCGTCCAAGTCTTTATACCAATGAAGAAGGTCAACTTGTTCCTGGTAAAAAATACAAGGGTGCTTTTGGGTTTGCTGTGCGCGAATATACAAAAGACAGAATCGTCGCGATGCAAGGAAATACAAAAGACACTGTGTATGTATGTCATACCGACATGGACAAGGGGATCGCCGAACAGATGGTTGCCGACTTAAAGGCAGCTGGGTTCACAGATATTATTCGCTTAACTGCTGGTCCTGTTATCACTACTCATTGTGGTCGTAATACAATCGGTATTGGATTTGTTGCTGTTTAAGTCAGAAAATTCGTATGCCGCACGATCACTGGCCAAATCAAACAAAGTTTCTTCGCCACGCATAAAAATGTAGCGCACCTTGCTTTTGACACTCTCATGTATAATGCGTGTCATTTTGCCTTTTGTCGGCGCTTGCAAGGGGAGAGAATTTTTTTCGTCAAGAACTTCTATGACAAGTTTATATTTGCCTTGTTTGATTGTAAGCCCGTTCTTGTCAAATCGCTTAACCCGCGCACCGCGATATGTCGCAAGCCGATATTCACGATCATCAATCATTACAACGCAAATTGTGCCCTTGAACCGTATGCCAAGATATGGAATAATCGCACATGACGCAGAAATATCAATGCCATCAAAGTGTGCCTGTGACCAAAAATATTTGTGGGGAAAGCCTTTGCCACGGTCGCCTTCGATATAGCCAATGCCGTTATCAAAATTATAGGTCTTGCCACCAATCGTCAGTTGTCCCGAGATTTCGTGGTGCATGCTGATAATCATATGCTTGCATTCCATGAACGGCAGGAAACGGAACGGTCCCATAATATCGCCGTTTATTTTTGTAAATTTCCCAAACTCGATTTTGCCAAAGATTTTCTCTATGTTCATTGTTATGCCATTTTTGTTAACTCGGTTTTCGCCGACCGACATTTCAAAATCTTTGCCTATGTGGGTGGTTGGAAATTCATAATTAAAGGTTTCGTCTTCGGTTATAACTTGGATAAAATTCTTTTCTTCGCTTTTGCCGAAAATTATCGCGACCGTGCCGTCGTTGCCTTGGCATTTGATATAGTAACCAAAAAATCCTTTCACGTTTAATTATTGACAATAATTCGCTAGTTTTTATGGTATACTTTAGACGAAATGGATAACTTAGAAAAAGGTAACTCAATGAGTATGGCATATAGGGCTATGCCTTTTAACAAGGTAGGTGAATTAGAAGAAGGCAATAATTCCTTAGTTGCATCAACTGCTGGCTCTGATAATACTTTCAACTATGACCCAGATAAACTTAAAGGCGTTTTTGGAAAAAATATTCCATTAGAAGAAGCGATTAACCTAGAAGAATTCAAGAAAATATATAACATAATTGGTGGTGAAACAGAAGCTATACAAAACAAATCTCTTGGATTGAAACCAACTATTTCGGCTTGGTTGTGTATAGATAGTCAAGACTCATTTTCCTGAAGACATTTCATGTTTTCTTTCTCTCACTTTGTTTACAAATTCTACAAACCATTTTATTCCATTTTTCTTGCAATCTGCATAAGTGTCGTTTTGTAAATAAAGTGAAAGCCCATTATAGTACGAAATTGCCTCTTCAAGTCCATATGTTTGCCATAAATGCATCACTGTCCCTATTACAGCATTATGTTGATTATGTGCTGATTTTCTCTTTGCCATAGCAATTACTACTCCTTGATTTTTGGTTCAAAGCTGCATGATCTGGAGCTTCCGAGGGGATTTGAACCCCTGGCCTACGCGTTACGAATGCGTTGCGCTACCAACTGCGCCACGGAAGCTTAATTTACTTGAAATTCTATCACAATTTTTTGGTTGGGTCAAATTGCTGTTTTATGCTATCCTTTAATCAGTTAAATATGGGGAGGGCAGAGATAATGCCGTTTAATAACGAATTTTTTTATAACGCGTACAAGCCAATTAAAGTGCCAAGTATTGACACAGATTTTGAGCAAGCAAAAAAGTTGATCGGCGAGGCATTAAAAATTGCAAGTCAAAAGAATTATTACATTGACCCGAACGAGATAGATATTTACATCCACGGCAGTTATGCTTGTGGTGCAAATATTTATTTTCCGTCGAACTTGGAAATCATGCTGGAATTGAAAAAGACTCCGTCATATAATCCGGACGAATATCCGCATAAAAAATATCGACTTTATAATGATTATTTTGTGGAAACCCAGCTTGAATTTAATCCTGTAGATTTTTCAAAGATTTTATACGATGCACTTGTGGAACTTACCAATGGTAACGTAGCACAACACGACAAATTTATCGAAATTCCACGACAAAAAGGTATACGGCATAATTTGGAAATTACACCATGTTTTACATTTAATTATGTTGAACAAGTCGTTCCAAGAAAATTAGATAACAGCGATCCAGAGTTTTCAAAAAATGCCCGAATCTTCCGCGGTGTGATGTTATACAACCATGATGTGAAAAAGCACATATTTACTTTTCCGAAATTACACGCAAGAAACGGACAAGCAAAGGATGCCGCAACACGTGGCAATTTTATGAAGATGGTACGATTGTTCAAGACATTGAATAAAATTGGTATGCGAGAACTTGATTTTGATACTACACGTGGATATTTTGTCCAATGCCTTCTTTTCAATGTGCCGAATGAATTATTTATAATTCGCGAAAGAGGAGACCGCAACGTCAACGTCGAAGCGTCAAACCCAATGATAGCAAGAAAAGACAACGTTCCATTCGACCCCGATATTCCAAAGATTTTTTACAGGATATTGAATTATTTAATCAACATAGACTTTGCGAGTTTCGTTAGCCAAAATCTTGTATGGGGACTATTCGGTCAAGCCGATGAATTTTGGCGAATACAATATGCGCACGAATTTGTGCAAAATATCAAAAGAATGTACGACAATTTTCCACCAGAAAGGAGTACACTTGTAATATGATAGATTTGCATACACACACAACATGTTCGGACGGAAAAATAGACCCGATAGAATTATTAAAAAGGGCAGAGGCAAAAGCTCTGACCCATTTTTCAATCACCGATCACAATAATGTAGATGCGTATTTCTTGATTGATGCGGGGGGGGGGGGTATAAAAAATATTTTTCTGGTAAACTTTTCTTTGGGATAGAGCCCGAATTTTTTTAAAAGGGTCGGGAAATTGAACTTTTTGTTTATGATTTTGACTTGCACAAGATGAAAAAACTTTGTCATGG
>Ga0123355_10000464_pt1 | contig 53532 bp, 51 predicted proteins | sample TergutEmb28metaG_3_FD_89872 | JGI IMG/M metagenome (GOLD analysis project Ga0123355, IMG submission 89872) | Embiratermes neotenicus P1 segment gut microbial communities from Petit-Saut dam, French Guiana - Emb289 P1 | ecosystem: Host-associated > Arthropoda: Insects > Digestive system > Gut ... | reverse complement strand
TCTTTTGTTTTTACTTGTGTTACAACACAAGGACCAGCCTGTATTACAGTGCACGGCACATTCTTGCCGGAGGCATCCCAGATGCTAGTCATTCCGATTTTTTTTCCAATTAATCCGGACATTGCTTGTTATTTTTGATTTTTAATTTTCATTTTTTGGTTGTCATTCCCGCGTAGGCGGGAATCTCCCTGCTATTTGTGTTGCCCCGCGTATTGGGGGGATTCCCGCCTTCGCGGGAATGACGGCAATGTAGCCGTTCTACACTTTGATTTCCACCTCAACGCCACTTGGCAATTCAAGCTTCATCAAAGCATCAATGGTTTTGGCACTACTGCTGTAGATATCAATCAAGCGTTTGTAGGCTGACATCTCGAACTGTTCGCGTGCTTTTTTGTTAACGAATGTTGAACGGTTTACAGTGAAAATTTTCTTGTCGGTAGGCAATGGGATTGGACCACTAATTACTGCTCCCGTTGATTTCACGGTTTTTACGATTTTTTCCGCAGACTTGTCTACTAAGTTGAAATCGTAGGATTTGAGTTTAATTCTAATTCTTTGGCTCATATCGTTTATTTTGTTGAGACACACGACCGTGCATCTTTACAGTTATTTATTTTGTTGCATTCTTAATTACTTCGTCGGCTATATTTTTGGGTGCTTCGGCGTGGTGGGCGTATTCCATTGTGGAGCTTGCACGTCCGGATGTGATCGTACGCAAGGATGTTACGTATCCAAACATTTCTGCCAACGGCACTTTTGCTTTTACGGATTGTCCGCCGAATTTGGCATCAACACCTTCCAAAACTCCACGACGACGGTTCAAGTCACCGGTTACGTCACCCACATTGGCATCGGGTGTTTCAACTTCAATACTCATAATAGGCTCGAGAAGTATGGAGTTTGCTTTGCGTGCAGCCTCCTTGAAACCGATTCTTGCACAAAGCTCGAACGACAGTGCATCAGAGTCAACCGCATGGAAACTTCCGTCGATGATTCGAACTTTAAAGCCTTCGAGCGGATAACCAGCCAAAACACCATTGTCCAAACAAGATTTAAAACCTTTTTCGATTGCAGGAATATATTCTTTCGGGATGTTTCCACCTTTAACTTCATTCACGAAAGTGAGGCCTTTTACGCCTTCTTCGTTTGGCGAAATTTCAAACACGATATCAGCAAATTTACCACGACCACCGGTTTGTTTTTTATAAACTTCGCGATGGTTAACGGCTGAAGTGATTGCTTCTTTGTATGCCACTTGCGGACGACCTTGGTTGCATTCTACCTTGAATTCACGCTTCATTCTATCTAAAAGTACGTCCAAATGTAATTCGCCCATACCGCTGATGATAGTTTGTCCTGAATTCTCGTCGGTTTTAACGGTAAATGTTGGATCTTCCTCAGCCAATTTGATCAAGGCAAGTGTCATTTTTTCAATGTCGGCTTGTGTCAAAGGCTCTACGGAAATCGAGATTACCGGATCCGGGAAACTCATAGATTCAAGGATAATCGGATGTGCTTCCTCGCAGAGCGTATTTCCGGTTTTGATTTCTTTAAAACCTACAGCTGCACCGATATCTCCGGCTTCGATAAACTCGATAGGGTTTTGCTTATTCGAGTGCATTTGCATGATTCGCGAAATGCGTTCTTTTTTTCCTGTTGATGCGTTCAATACGTACGATCCGGAATCTAAACGACCCGAATATACACGGAAAAACGCAATACGTCCGACAAACGGATCTGTCGCAATTTTGAATGCTAGTGCAGAAAACGGCTCTTTTGCATCGGGCTTGCGAATTTCCTCTTTATCTGTTTTCGGATTGATACCTGTTACAGCTTCAACATCCAATGGACTCGGCAAGAAACGCATTACCCCGTCCAACAAGCGTTGAACGCCTTTGTTTTTGAAAGCAGAACCACACATTACCGGTGTAATTCGCATTTCAATAGTTGCTTTGCGAACCATGCTGATAACTTCCTCTTCAGTGATAGAATCAGGGTTTTCGAAGAATTTTTCCATCAACGCATCGTCTTCTTCTGCAGCACCTTCGAACAGTTTTGAGCGGTATTCTTCTACAACATCTTTCAAATCATCAGGAATCGGCACTTCTTCCATTGCTGTTCCTTTGTCATCAACCCAAACGAATGCTTTGTTTGAGATTAGATCCACAACACCTTTGAATGATTCTTCTTGTCCGATTGGGATTTGCAAAGGAAGCGGGTTTGCGCCAAGTTTTTCCTTGATTTGTCCAATTACATTAAAAAAGTCAGCACCTACGCGATCCATTTTATTGACGAATGCGATACGAGGCACTTGGTACTTGTTTGCTTGACGCCAAACTGTTTCGGATTGTGGTTGAACGCCACCCACAGCACAGAATAGTGCTACTGCTCCATCAAGAACACGCAACGAACGTTCTACTTCTACAGTAAAATCTACGTGTCCGGGCGTATCAATCAAATTGACTTTATATTCATTTCCGGCATATTCCCAAAAAACAGTCGTTGCTGCGGACGTAATTGTGATTCCTCGCTCTTGCTCTTGTGCCATCCAATCCATCGTTGCGGAGCCATCATGTGTTTCGCCGAGTTTGTGACTTTTACCGGTATAAAACAAGATACGCTCCGACGTGGTTGTTTTTCCCGCGTCGATGTGTGCCATGATACCGATGTTTCTTGTATATTTTAGATCTGCCATTTACTTGGTTGAGTTGTCTGTTTGTTGGTTATGGGTTGTGTTGTCATTGCGGGCTTGACCCGCAATCCCCTTGCTATGGGGTTCCCGCCTTCGCGGGAATGACACCTTTTGCCATAAAAAAAATAGAATACAGACAGCGATTTGTCTGTACTCTATCATTTTTTTTATCTGAAATGTGCAAACGCTTTGTTTGCGTCTGCCATACGGTGAGTATCTTCTTTTCTCTTAAATGCGGCACCTTCTTCTTTGTAGGCTGCTACAATTTCTCCTGCTAATTTCAGAGCCATTGATTTTTCGTTGCGTTTGCGTGCAAATCCGATCAAGTGTTTCATACCGATGGATTGTTTACGCTCGGGGCGGATTTCCGTAGGAATTTGGAAGTTTGCACCACCGATACGGCGACTTTTTACTTCTACTGAAGGAGTTACGTTTGCAAGTGCTTTTTTCCACACTTCGAGGCCATCTTCTTTTGTTCTTTCGGCAACAACATCAATCGCCTTGTAGAAAATTTCGTGTGCCAAATTCTTCTTCCCTTTCAACATGATGTTGTTGATGAACTTTGTTACTTGTGGGTCACCGAATTTTGGGTCCGGCAAAATAATCCGTTTTTTTGGTTTTGATTTTCTCATTTTTCTTCAATAAATTGGTTTTAACAGAGGCACATTGTATTATGGTGTGCATGTTGTGATTTATTTACTCATGGTTTTTTGGGTGGCTTTTGACCATCATTGGGCTTTGTCTCTTGGCAAACACACTTCGACTATGCTCAGTGCAAGCGTGGGGTTTGCCCCTACATTACCCTACCCTATCCATGTTTTATTTTTTTGCTTTTGGGCGTTTGGTTCCGTATTTGGATCTACGTTGGTTTCTTCCTTCTACACCCGATGTATCCAATGCACCACGGATGATGTGGTAACGTACACCCGGAAGGTCTTTTACACGACCTCCGCGAATCATCACGATAGAGTGTTCTTGCAAGTTGTGTCCTTCGCCGGGAATATAGGCGTTCACCTCCTTTTGGTTAGTCAATTTAACACGTGCAACCTTACGCATTGCAGAGTTAGGCTTTTTAGGTGTTGTGGTGTAAACACGTACACAAACTCCGCGTCGTTGCGGGCAAGAATCCAATGCAGGCGACTTACTTTTGTCGGTAAGCTTTTTGCGACCTTTGCGAACTAATTGTTGAATTGTTGGCATTAATGCTTGGTTTTGTTTATTTTTCTTTTGTTCTTATTCCCTGTTTTTACAATTTCGGGGGTGCAAAGTTACAAAAAAAAAATGGAATAACCAAACGTTTTTCCATTTTTTTTCAAAAAAGCTGGTTATTTCAAAAAATGTCGCATCTTTGCACCGTAATTATTGGTTGTGATAGAGGTAGCGTTTTGATCGCCTACTATAAAACGACCATATTCATTCTGCTGTTACAACAATACTGTTTTGTTGATAACTTCTGAAGAACGAACAGAAATTCCGTATAACTAAAAAAAATAGTTACACAACTACCTCTTTTAGTCATATAACTATTTTTTAGTTGTACAAGGCTGGAATCCATGTTATCATTAGCAAACAGATTCCTCGCTCCACTACGTTTCGCTATGTAAAATCGTTTCACCCATACCAACCGAGGATTGTGGGCGTTTCGACAGGGCTCAACGGCTGTAGTCCGGTGACTGAACCTGTCGAAACCACCGCCCCGTGTCAGCTGCGCACACCACGAGGTAATACTCAAATTTCAAAAATCGAAGTTCCTAAAAGCACTAACGGACACACCGGAGGGCAAAGCCGTAATTCTTAACGTTGCTGACTTGAGGCCAGACGGCACCACCCGGGCTGAAGGTCAAGCCACGCCCAGTCATGGCATCGAGCTCTGACTGAGACCAGTAGCGGCCAATCAAGTCTTGAAGCCGCAGACGACCATACGAGACACTGTAGCCACCGAACGCACCACCCCAACGATTAATGTAATTTGCATTGACAAAACCCGAATCCGTTCGTGAGTTTCCAGTACCGCCCATAGCAATATCTAAATCACGAAAATCTTGAGTCGTGGGAACACGCCAAGGATAAGGACAAAGTTGATCGGCAAACCTCACAATAGCACACCAAGAAAATAAATCACCAGGGAAATCGGGATTAGAACGACAATCAGCACTGAAATTACTATCTTCAAGATTATTCCAATCTATAGTTCCTCCAGCAAACGTGGCTTTTTGACAAGTTGTAGCAGTTACAGCATCAGACCAAGTTTGAGTGATACCGTTTCCGGTAATTATCCAAGTTTGGTTTGTATGAAAAGAAACTGTACCCAAACTCTCGCCCCAACCAGGAGTATTAGAATTACAAGAAAACGTACCAACAGCTACAACAGCAGTATCAGTAAAATTACCGTCTTGTGTGGTTGCGACAATGCTTGTCGTTCCAGCAGTTAAACCGGAAACAACAGCATTAGAAACAGAAGCAATAGCAGAGTCAGTACTTTGCCAAACTACATTTTTATTGGTAGCATTCTCAGGCAAAACAATAGCAGTTAGTCGTATGGTGTTGCCAAGAAACAAAGTGGCTGAATCCTGTAGAATTACACCTGTGGCAGACACAGAATCATCATTGTTATTGTTGCAGGAAACGATTGTTAATAGTAAAGTTGAGGAAATTAAAAGTGTGAAAAAAAATTTCATGATTGTTTGATTTTATGAGTTATAAACACGACAAATCGTGCAAGATGATTTGCAAAGATATGAAAAATTTTGGAAATCAAGTCAAATTTCAGTAAATTTATTATCACGCTAAACAAACTCCTTCGAATTTTTCAAGATGTTATACAAAAACTCTTTGGCACGAAACAGTTTTGCTTTCACTGTGCCGATCGGTAAATCTAACTTTTCAGCAATTTCATCGTAAGAGTACTCTTTATAATAGCGCAATTCGATCAAGATACGATAATGCGGTTTGAGTTTATCAACAATAGCACGTAAATTTTCATTTTTTTGCTCCTTGATAATCAAGGTTTCCGGATCGGCAGCCAAATCTGAAACTCGCATTTCAAATCCCATGCGTTCATCGTTGACGGACGGACGTTCCAAAGGCATAGGTTTGATGCGTTTCTTACGCATATAATCAATACAATTATTCGTTGCAATTCTAAACAACCACGTGCTAAACGCGTATTCCGGCGAATATGTGTGTAAATTGTTAAAAGCCTTGCCAAATGCTTCAATCGTCATATCGTCGGCATCGGTTTCACAACCCGTCATTTTGATGAGCTTGAAGTACAAACTTTCCTTATAGCGATCCATTAGTTGCGTATAAGCACGCCTGTCGCCGTGATGCAGAGCTGCCCGAACCAACTCATAATCTTCATTGGCTTTAGTCGTTGCAAATACTGCAGTATTGTCTATTTCCATGTGATGCGTTTCTTGAATAATCCTTAGCGAAAATCAAAATTACGGGTACAAAAATAGTGTTTTTACAGTTTTTTTTTGTATCTTTGGCGATTATTTTATCAACAGTGAATTGTTTGTTACTTCAGAATTGCGATGACTTACCAAATTTTACAAACCGATAGCCAAACGTCTGCACGTGCCGGAAAAATCACGACTGATCGAGGTGAAATTTTAACGCCGATTTTCATGCCGGTAGGCACCGCTGCAACTGTGAAAGGTGTTCACTTGCAACATATCACAGATGATGTGAAGGCTCAAATTATTTTAGGAAATACGTATCATTTGTATCTGCGTCCGGGATTAGATGTTTTAGAAAAAGCAGGCGGATTGCACAAATTCAACGGTTGGGAAAAGCCGATTTTGACAGACAGTGGCGGTTATCAAGTTTTCTCATTGCAAGGCACACGAAGAATTACAGAAGAAGGTGTGATTTTCAGTTCGCATATCGACGGCTCTCGACATCTTTTCACACCCGAACGTGTGATGGATATTCAACGCAGTATCGGAGCAGATATCATCATGGCTTTCGACGAGTGTACGCCCTACCCTTGCGATTACAATTACGCAAAAAAATCAATGGAAATGACACACCGTTGGTTGGATAGATGCATTACACAATTTTCGCAAACCGAGCCAAAATACGGACATTCGCAAAGTTTGTTTCCGATTGTTCAAGGCAGTGTTTACAAAGATTTGCGTGTTGCTTCCGCAGAAAAAATTGCAAGTTGCAACTGCGACGGAAATGCGATTGGCGGCTTGTCTGTAGGCGAGCCTGCGGAAATGATGTACGAAATGACCGAGCTGGTTTGCAGAATTTTGCCGAAAGAAAAACCGAGATACCTTATGGGCGTAGGAACTCCGGCGAATATCTTAGAGTGTATCGCCTTGGGCGTTGATATGTTCGACTGCGTAATGCCTACGCGAAACGGACGAAACGGCATGTTGTTTACCAAAAACGGCATCATGAACATGAGAAACGAAAAATGGAAAACCGATTTTTCGCCAATCGAGGAAGACGGAGCAAGTTTTGTAGATACGATGTACAGCAAAGCCTACTTGCGACACCTGTTTCACGCAGGCGAAATGTTGGCACCAATGATTGGGAGTTTGCACAATTTGGCATTTTATTTATGGCTGGTTGGCGAAGCACGTGCACATATTTTGGCTGGAGATTTTGCTGCGTGGAAAACGGAAATGGTGGAACGGGTTTCACAACGATTGTAAACAGAAACTGTAGGGGCGAAAAAATTTTCGCCCCTACAGTGTAACTTTTTGCTACCTCACTTCGTCATAGCAGTAAAACAACAAAAAACTTAAAATCATGAAACGTTTATTTACAATTTTCGCCATGTTCGGTTTGACATTCGGTTTAACCGCTCAAAACACTATCATTGCCACTGCTGATTTCGATAGAGTCAGCGTTAGCCACGCCTTTAATATCATTTTAATTCCTTCAGATAGAAATGAAGTTATTGTTCCCGAAAACTTGGAACTTCCACGAGGTGTAGAGACTGAAGATATTATTTCTGTGAATCGTGGTACTTTGACGATCGCCCTTCCGGAGTCTTTTCTGAGGAGAAACAATCGCTGGAATACAGGAAACGAAAGGCAACCGGATATTAGGGTTTATTTCAAGTCTCTGAATTCGTTGAGCCTGTCGGGTGCTTCATCTGCTACATCCGAAGGAACAATTCGTGCAAACACCTTTCAAGCAAGCCTCGCAGGTTCAGGTAGAGCAAACCTCAATATTGTAGCAGACAATGTCACTTCTAGATTGAGTGGAAGTGGAAGATTAACTCTGACAGGACGAGCAAACGAACATAATATCAATGTTTCCGGAAGTGGAAGAGTTGATGCTGAAAACGTACTTGAAACAAAGAGCTCCCGTGTTAGCGTCTCAGGTTCGGGAAGAGCAAGTGTTTCAGCAGAAAGTGTGCGTGTTAGTCTTTCAGGATCAGGTCGGATAACACTTCAAGCAAGAGAGGTCACAGGAAGTATATCGGGGTCGGGTCGGGTAATGCTTAACGCCGATGCTCAACGAAATATATCCACAAGTGGTAGTGGCAGAGTACAAACCTTGTAAAAACATGATACGGATTTCAACATACGGTTATTACCAGCAGTAAAGTAAAAAATTGGAGGTAAAAAATGAAGCGAAGCAAAAATTTATTAATCACAACAATTATTCTAATATGTCTAAATTCATGTGTGAGCAAGCGAGCTTCGATGCCTGATATTGTAAGAATTTGGGACGGTAATACCTCAGAACTCAAAGGATATTTCGAATCAAGGGCTGAAATTGATTTTACGGGTGGTATTTGGGATATGGATGGCAGATATACAATCGGTATTAAAGAGGAAAATGGTTTTCTTGTTGGAATTATCATTAATTCGGCTTACGATGATTGGTTGCCAAACATGGTCAAATTCAAAACACTAAAGCATAATAGCGTAATCAGGACTGCATGGATAATGCGAGATCACTCTGTCATTATCTATGACGAGCCAATATTACATGGAAACAATACTTTAATTATCCCTACATTGGATAGAAGATTGGGTAGCATCAGGCTGCAAAGGCTGAGTCCTGCTTTTCCTATGGATTTTTCAAGAGATGCTACCTATTTTGTGGAAATGGTCGAGGCTGTTCATCCAATATTCATTTTAGAAGGGATGCTGCCCGACAATTACGATGAATTACGTGCAGAATTTCTTAATGAAACTTCAAAGCCGATTTATCATACTGAATTTCAGTTAGCCGCAGCGAGATACAGGGTTGCTCTAAGAGATGGACACATGAATACATTAGACATCATTCTTAACTTGGAAAAAGGTATTGATTTGTCGTTAATATATGATGCAGGGAGATTATTTTTTGCAGAAAATAACGATGTTGAAGTAATCGAGATTGGCGACGTGCCCGTATCAGATATAATCCATCAGATTGAGCGGCATCATTACTTTGAAAATGTATCCATGAGGAGTCTGGATATACCCCGTTTTGTGCGATTTGAACTGATTTTAAGGCTTGCCGGCGCAGAAATCAATGAAAACAATCGTGTCATCATTACTCTAAATCATAGCAATCAAATATCCGAGGTTGAGTTTGAATTAATTGGTGGGATAAGCACGGCTATTCGTCTGGAAAGAAGAGATTATATAATAAGACATGAGATTAAAAATGACATATTTTACATTTCATTAAGCAGGTTTGTTGACGGAGAGCATATTACCGAAGTTGCAGAAGAAATTGCAAGAGCAGTAGAAAATGGAATTTGGCGTTTCATAGTTGACGTTAGAGGTAATCCCGGTGGAAATGCAAATGTTGGATTAAGATTAGCCGAAGCAATGGGTGTCGGTGTTCCAACGCCCGGAGTTATTCAAAGAATTAGCGACTTAGCACTTCAAGAACAATTTAATAATATGTCGTTAAGACAATTAAGAAGACGTTTTCGTTTAATGTCATTTTTTATGCCAAACAGAATGCCCTTTGGAGACATTTCGGTTAAAACAGACAGGATAGTGTTACAGCCTTCAACGAAAACCCAAAACCCTAATAATGTGTTTGTTTCAGTTTTGACCGATAAAGTAACTTTCAGTGCTGCAACCGGAATAGGATACGGAATACAAGATGGAAATTTGGGAAATGTCATAGGAGAACCAAGCCGTAATGCTCCAAATAGCTTTGCCAATATGATATACTTCAGATTACCTGAATCAAGAACCAGAGCTCGTATATCATCTACATATTATATGAGACCGAATACGGATGCAGACCCGAATACGCTTGTGCCTGATATTATGGTGTCTGCTGACAGAGCGTTGGAAGTAGCGATAGAATATTTGAGCACATTGGAAAGACCGGAGCAAAAACCATAAAAAAAAATCGTACCACCTGTAACTTTTTGCTACCTCACCTCGTCATAGTAATAAAAAACACAAATTTGAGTGACTACTACCGAATATAACGATTGCGTAAAACAGTTTTCCGATGGCGTTTATCGGTTTGTTCTTAAACATATTAAGTGTTCGGATAAAGCATCGGATGTGGTACAGGATGTGTTCCTGAAAATGTGGGAAAAAGTGGAAACAATTAGTTTCGAAAAAGCAAAATCCTATTTGTTTACAGCAGCACACCACACCATGATTGACGAAATTCGGAAAACACAAGTTCATCAACGGTTTGTAGTTGCACAAGCTATAGAAGATAATTATGAAAACACATACAGCGATATTTACGAAGTTCTGAACAAAGCAATGGAGCACTTGCCTGTCGACCAGAAATCGGTGCTGATGTTGCGAGATTACGAAGGATATAGTTATGAAGAAATCGCCGAAATCACAGGTCTGAACGAATCACAAGTCAAAGTATATATTTTTAGAGCAAGAACATTTTTGAAAAAACATTTGGTGCGAATTGAAAATTTGGTATGAAGATAAACCACGATAACTACGAGTCAATTTTGATTGATTATTTCGACGGAGCGTTGAGCGATGCCGAGCGTATGGACGTGGAATTGTTTTTGCAGCAAAATCCGGAAATAGCTGAACAATTCAGTGATTTTACAAGCGTGATTTTGTCGCCGAACGATAATATTGTTTTCGATAAAAAAGAGGAATTGCTAATTGTTACTTTGCCAAATCAAGAGTTTGAGCAATGGGAAAATATGCAACCCAAGCTTTCGAAAGAACATATTTCTTATCCGCACAAACACAAACTTTTGAAGCTTGGAAAACGCCAAATACCACAATGGACATGGTATGCTGCCGCTGCATGCTTGGCAATTGCTGTGCTTCTTGTCCGACCTGTTTTTGAACAGGATATTTTAGATACCACGCTGATAGCAGCTGTTACAGAGGAATTGAAAATTGAAAATATAGAAGCAGGAAAATTTCCGCCCAAAGATGCCGTGTACGATGCACAGGGTACGGTGTCCCCCGCTGGCGGGGGATTAAGGGGGTGGGATTTTCTTGCTGATAGTGCATACCCCCCCCCCTACCCCCCGCCAGCGGGGGAAATGCTACCTCACACCTCTTGCCCCGTATCTTCCACCTTGTACTCCGCACCACTATTAGCCATCGCAACAATTCAACCAATCACCAATATCCAAATTTCACGAGAAGAAACCATAATCGAAAGCTGGCAGATTCTTCGCAGAGTTTATCCCGAGCATGGTCAAGGGATTTGGTATGACGATAACGAAATTTGGCATGACAATATGCAAATCATTCGCCGTGAAAGATTAGAATTGGCGGTCAACAATTTTGTTATAGATCCCGCGAAATCCGTTATCCACAATATTGCCAGGCGATTTTTTGAACGAAGAACTGATGTAGAATTGTTTTTGGAAGAACAGGAATTTCCACAGTTTTTTGCACGGAGACAATAGTGAAAATGGCTTGTGAAATAGCCGACAGACCCCTCACAGCATCCGGATGACGACATTATTTTTTTTCACTTCTCCTGTAACTTTTCACCATAGATGTTCGTCATACTATCAAAACACAAAAAATTAATATCATGAAAAAAATATTTTTAACCGCCGCGATGTTCGTTTTGTTTGCAAACCTTTCAATCGCACAAACTAGAACTTTAGATTTAGGAGAATTCACAACTGTTAATGTTGGACAAGCCTTTCAGGTGCAATTAGTTCAATCAGATCGCAACGAAATTATTGTACCCGAAAGCATAAATGACGATGCATTTAGCGTTCGTGACGGCATTTTGAGAATTCATGGTCCATCAAATCAAACCGGACCCATTACTGTTCTTTTCACATCGTTGGATTCCTTAATTATTTCAGGAACTGCAAGAGTTTCGTCTGAAAGCGAAATAGCCGGCGACAGACTAAGAATTAGACTATCCGGAGCAAGTCAAGCGAGACTAATTTTAGCATATGAGAGAGTTAATTCAACTGTGTCCGGATCAACCCTGTTGGATTTGTCAGGAACAGTAGCCGATATGCTCAGAATTGCAGGTACGGGTGCTTCCTCAGTTAATACCGAAGAGTTAAAAACACCAAGAGCAGATATTCATTTGCAGGGAGCATCAAGAGCAAGAGTACACACGGAAACAGCAACAGGAGCAGCTCTCGGAACAAGTGTATTACACCTTAACCCCGAAGCAGAAAATTTGTTATCAATTGCAGCTACCGCCAGAGTATGGCCTGACAGGAGACAGCCCTCTGCAAATACAGAACCTCCTGCCCGACAACGGAATCCCGAAGGAATACTCCACGATATAGCTGACTACGGAATCATCGCAGGTGTAAGAATTAGCACAGATGGCACAGCCCCTACAAATCGCCCAAGACGCTTCAATCCTCGCTATGCCGGTTTTGATTTTGGATTTGGCGGTTTCGGGCAAGATTTTTTTCAAAACACATTGCCTGATAACTACAAAAACATGGGACTTTCGTTAAACCAATCGTTTGTCATAAATTTTCATCTTACGGATCACGGAATTCGTTTGGGACAGAGCAATTTCGGCATAGGGACAAGCTGGGGATTTGGCTGGAATATCTACAGATTTTTGGACCACAATATAATAGCCGGCAGGGATAGTGGCGTGTTTGTGATAAATCAGTATGAAGGGGGAGAAAAAAGGTATAGAAAAAGTAACCTGCGGTCGTCGTGGTTCAGAGTTCCTCTTTTTATTCAATACAGAGATAGAAATTTTAGTGTGTCGGCAGGTGTTGTGGGTAATATCAGACTGGGTGCAAGTACAAAGCAAGTTTACAGAGTTGATGGTAGAAGCGGCAGACAACGTGATGTGAACAGAGATCATTTTTATCTCAACGGTTTTCGTTTAGACACGGAATTGCGAGTTACTTACAGAAGAATGGGTATTTTTGCGACATACAGTTTAACGCCGATGTTTAGGAATAGTCGTGCACCGGAACTGAATGCATTTTCGTTTGGAGCTACGCTCCTCTTTTGATTAATTTGGTCGATATACTGTGTTTGTTGTATTCGATTATCGTAGGGGTGGATTTCAAATCCACCCCTACACGTTTGTTTTGTTTCAAAATCCTTTTTGTTAATTTCAAAAAAATTCTTATCTTTGCAAAAAGTTTGGTTATGAACATGCAAGTATTAGATAGAGAAACAAGCAACAAGGTCAGCTTTATCGCCTATATCATTCCTGCTTTTGCTGAAGCATACAAAATGGACGTTGCTTCTGCGTATCAATATCTTAAGAAATACGGTGGACTTGATTTTTTGCAAGAACATTGGTGGGCATTGCATACCGACAATGTTTTGTATGCTTTAGATAATATCTACACAATTTGTCATCAAAACGGGGGGCAACGATAATGCAGGTTTATCACGGAAGTTACATAAAAATTGATGAAGTAGACTTTTTACAAGAACTAACATATCACGAAGAGACACACCAAGTTTGTTTCTGCACCCTAAAATCGTTGCTAACTCTAAAATCTATAGACAAATCTCAAGTATCAAAATTTGGTCGCATCGGCGAGGCTATACTTGAAAAACTAATGATAGACTTGAATATTGACGAGAATCAAGCCACAGATATTTTTTACTCATCAAAAATTTTTGCCAACATTTCAGAAAATCCGGCCGATTTTCATGAAAAATCGTGGCAGGAAATATACGAGATGTTGAAAGTTAACCATTAAAACAATAAAAAAATGTACACAGAGCCATACGTTCAAGTTGCCATGATTGGCTTACCACAGATTATCTTCATTCTCTTAGTTCTACTGCTTCTTTTTGGTGCAAAAAGAATTCCGGACTTAATGAAAGGGCTTGGCAAAGGTATAAAGGAGTACAAAAAAGCAGTTAAGGGAGTTGAGGATGAATTATTAGACGACACTCCCGACGGAACAGAGCCTAAAGATAAAGATTAATGTCTGATTCCGGCTCAAATTTTTGGTCACATCTAGAGGTTTTTCGATGGGTCTTAGTGCGCTGTTTGTGTGTTGTACTTGGAGTTGCTATCGTTGCATTTCTTTTAGGGGATTTTATTTTTGATCGTATTGTTTTTGCACCGTGTCGTGCGGATTTTGTAACCTACGAGTTTTTTTGTCGTGTAGCTGCATGGCTTTCTATTCCGGGAATCTGTCCGACTATAGAAGAGATTAATATCATCAACATCAATCTGACAGCACAGTTTTTCACGCATATCAGCATTTCGTTTTATATCGGTCTGATTATTGGGTTTCCGTATTTGATGATAGAACTTTGGTATTTTGTGTTACCGGCATTATACCCTCACGAGCGAAAGCCTGCAATTAAAGGTGCGGTTTCGTTTGTAGCTCTGTTTTTCGCCGGTGTCCTGACGGCTTATTTTCTGATTTTTCCGTTAGCTCTTAATTTTTTAGGAACTTATCAAGTCAGCGAAAATGTTCCCAATCAAATATCGCTCAACTCATATATCAGTACGTTCTTAACGCTTATATTTCTGATGGGGTTGGTGTTCGAAATGCCTGTTGTTGCTTATTTTCTTGCAAAGATTGGACTTCTAAAGAGTGGTTTTTTCAAAAAATACAGAAGGCACTCCATTGTTGCTATTCTGATTTTGGCTGCTTTTATTACGCCAAGTCCTGATGTGTTTACGATGTTTATGATTGCTCTTCCCTTACAGCTTCTTTACGAATTGAGTCGATTGGTGGTGAAAAGGGTTGAGAGGAAATCATCGTTGTAGGGGTCGAAGATTTTCGACCCCTACAATATAGTCTATTCAAACTCTGCTTTGCCAAATGCTTGGGTCTCGCTTGTCGTGGACAACAGCAAGAATCTGAACTTCTTTTTTTGCATCATCAACAACATATATCAGATTATACGGAAACCGACTCAGTGATAATTTTCGAACGTTTTTGTGAATAACTGGTGCAATTTTGGGGTATTTGGCAACGATGTTTTCAACCTTTTGTGATACCTCCTCATAAAACTCTTGAGCAAGCCTAGACAGTATTGTTTCGTACCAATCCATAACTTGTAGCCTATCAGTTTGTGCGTCTCTCGTCAAAATGACATTATACATAGTTATGCTGTTTTTGACGATAGGCTTGCAGTCTAAGCTGACATTCTCGTTCAGCTTCTTCCCAAGAAATAAATTCGGTTGTTCCGTTCTCAATCGCAGCGAGTCGCTCGTCAATCAACTGTTTGAGTTCGTCACTGATTTCACCGTCAATACCTGAATCATTAACACTGCAAGGCATGGTGTCGTCTTGATAATTGTACGGATTTATGTTTTTATTTTTTTCCATGGTATTCTCCGATTTTTTTGCAAAGTTACAAACAAATTTCCAGTTGACCAAATTATTTTCCTTAAAAAGTGTTAAAATGAAGGTTTAAGATTAGAGTAACAAGCGGAATTTTTCCCTCGCTTGCTATCCTAACTATGTACCTTTCTTTGTTACCCGAATTTTCTTAATCCGACGTTGGTCAACGGCCTCGACACGGAATGTAAACGGAGGAATTTTGATTTCTCGCAAACGCTGAGGAATTTCGCCGGTTTGCTCCAAAATCAAACCTGCCAAACTTTCGGATTCACTCTTCAAGTTATCGAAAAAATCACCGTCGATTTGAACAACTTTGCAAAAATCATTCAACGAAATTTTACCTTCAAACATCCACGTATGTTCGTCGATTTGATGATGCATTTTTTCGTCGGATTCGCTGTCAAATTCATCACTAATATCGCCAACGACTTCTTCCAAAATATCTTCCAGTGTGATAATTCCGGATGTTCCTCCGTACTCGTCAACGACAATTGCAAAATGCTGTTTTCTACTCTTAAATTCGGTTAACAGCGTGTCGATTTTTTTATTTTCCGGAACAAAAAAAGCCGGTCGTACCAACGAATTCCAGTCAAAAGAATCTGTTTCCGATAAGTATGGCAGAAGATCTTTGATGTGCAAAATTCCTACCACTGTATCCATCGTTTCGCTATACACAGGAATACGCGAATACTCCGCTTCTCTGATGATTTTCATCACTTCCGAAAATTTTGCTTGTTGCTCAACAGCCGTCACATCCACGCGCGATTTCATGATTTCGCAAGCCTCAATATCACCAAACTTTACAATACTTTTGAGAAAATTCTTTTCGTTAGTTTCCGTGCTTTCTTTAACCGCAATGTCAATCACGTCTTCCAACTCCTCAATCGACATATTACGATTTTGTTTTTCCAAACGCTTATCCAAAATCGCCGTAGAACCTACTAAAATTGAAGATAACGGAGATAGTATTTTTGTCAAAATCCGTAACGGAGCAATCATGAACATTGCCATTCTCAACGAATTTGCATTAGCATAAACCTTTGGAATAATTTCGCCGAAAAGCAGCAATACAGCAGTAATCACAACCACTTGCAAGATAAATCCAAGCGTCGGCATGGTCGAAAAATCGAACATTTGATTGATTAACACCGTTGACGAAATAATAACCGCTACACTCAAAAAATTGTTCGCAATGATAATCGTAGCAAGTGTTCTTTTAGGCTTTTCAATGAGTTTTAAAAGTCCGGCATATTTCGGACTTTTGTCGGTTTTTATGGTGTTGATGTCTTTCGGCGACAGCGAAAAAATTGCTGTTTCGGAACCTGATACTAATGCCCCTAGTGCTATCAAGCAAGCAATACCAAACAAAGCCAACAAATGACTTAGCGAAAACTCCACGAAAATCGACAATAAAATCATGTTATTTATTATTGAACAAAGTCATCGTTCTATCTGCACCCATAGTTACAAAGCTTTTTATTAGTTCTGTGGCCTGTTTGATTTTCGGCTCAACAATTTCATTTTCCAACGAAGTGAACCGACTCAACACATATTCCGATTGAAATCCCTTTGCGAAGTCCGCACCAACTCCGAATCTCAGACGGTTGAAGTTTTGTGTGTCTAATGTCAAAGTGATGTCGATAAGTCCGTTGTGTCCACCATCGCCACCCGATTTTTTGAGGCGGAGTTGCCCAACGTCAAGAGCCAAGTCATCTACAACAACCAGTATGTTTTCGAGTGGGATATTTTCTTGTTGCATCCAATATCGAACAGCTTTTCCGCTCAGGTTCATGTAGGTTGTGGGTTTAATCAAAACCAGTTTTCGACCTTTTATGCGAACTTCCGCACGATAGGCATAGCGCTCCGTAGAAAAGTCTGCCTTGGTATCAGCGGCGAATTGATCCAACACCATAAACCCAATGTTGTGGCGGGTGTTGGCGTATTCAGCACCGATGTTACCAAGACCGACAATCAAGAATTTCACGTTCGATTAATTTTCCTCTTTTTCTTCTCCTCCTTCTTCGGTAGTTGCTTCTACCGCAGCAACGTTACGTGTGGTTTTCACCATACAAATCGTTGTGCTCGGATGATCAACAATCGTAAAATTGTTAGCCTCAAGTGCTGCAACCTTTACCATATCGCCAATTTGGAGAGGGCTAAGATCAATAGTTATCGTTTGTGGCATGTCTTTTGGAAGTGCCTTAATTCTGATTTTTCGAGTTGATCTCACAAGTTTACCACCTTGCAAAACTCCAGGAGAACTTCCTTCATATACAACAGGAATAGGCAATGTGATTGGCTTGTCCTCGTGCAATTCAAAAAGATCAGCATGCAAGATATTGTCTTTTACTTTATGGTACTGAATGTCTTGCAGAATAGTCAAATACTTTTTTCCATCCAAATCTACTTCGATAAAGCACACATCGGGTGTAAACACAATGTTTTTGAATGAAGTTTCCGGAGTAGAAAAATGAATTTGTTCTTTTCCACCATAAATTACGCATGGTACAAGACCCGCATTACGCAAGGCTTTTGCATCTTTTTTCCCTACGTTCGCACGTGGCGAACCGCTCATAGATACTGTTTTCATGATTTTGTTTTTTATTAAATTTGGACTGCAAAGATACGGTTTTTTTTTCGATTTATCAAGTTTTTTTTGTATCTTTGTGGATTATTTTACCCAAAATCATGGATACACAAAAACGAAAAATAGCAGTTACAATCGGAAATGCGGATAAATCTGCACTCGAAGCTGTTTATAAAATCTTGCAAGATCATCAAGTGTTGGATCATGTTCAAATTACTTTTTTCCCGGGAGGAATGGAAGGGCTTGAAGAAGCCTTAAACACAGCATCTTCTGGTTTTGATGCGATGATTGCAATGCCTTTGGAAGGCGTTGATGTTGCTAAATTTTGGAGAGAAAAATGGACGGCTCTCAAAGACAGCCTACAAGTTTCGGTTTGCGGGGATTTCCCTTACATTACACTGATTACCGAAAATACAAGCGACATCGGTTTTTTACCTGATACGGAAAAAAATGTGATGCGTATAGAGAAATTTTCAGAAGCATTGAGGTCCATGTTTCGCCTGCCTTTGCCGAGATTAGCAGTGATGTCCACATCCAAAAACTCCGATGGAAAAGCCACAAAAGAAGACAAGGAAATTTTGATGCCGGCAATTCAAAAAGCATTTGAGAAATTAATTCCGGTTTTCGGAACATTTTCGAGCGAAGGCTTTTTTGCTTCGGAAAGTTTTTTGCGATTTGACGGATTTTGCTTTGTAAATCGCGAACAAGCCGACGCTATGATTGCCAAATATGCCGGAATCAATATTTTATTTGAAGCCGAAGCACCGATAGTTTTGGCAACGGCAATCACAGACACAACAGACATGGAAGAAATTTTTAGAGAGATGCTCTACAAGGTAAATGATGTGTTGCGTTGCCAGAAAGAATATGCCGAAATGAGTAAAGATCCGTTGAAATTTGAATTAGATCGTAAAAACAATGAATTTCAGGCATTTTAATATCGCCGAAATTGTTCAAATTTTGAATGCCGAGCCGTTTCCGAAAAACTTTCAAAACTCGGAAATAACGGATATTTGTATTGATAGTCGAAAAATTTCAACAACTAAAAACACTCTATTCTTTGCACTGAAAACTGCGAAAAACGATGGCCACAAATATATTCCGAATCTGCTTGAAAAAGACGTGAAATGCTTTGTGGTTGAGCAATTTCCGGATTTCTCCATTCCTGAAAACGTAGTGTTTTTGGTTGTGAAAAATTCTCTTGATGCGTTGCAAAAATTAGCCATGTATCATCGTCAGAAATTCCAAATTCCCATTGTTGGAATTACAGGAAGCAACGGTAAAACTATGGTTAAAGAATGGCTATCTATTTTACTCGACCCGTTTTTCAATGTGGTTCGAAATCCGAAGAGTTACAACAGTCAAATCGGTGTTCCGCTTTCGGTATGGGAAATAAACGAAACGCATGAGATCGGGATTTTTGAAGCCGGAATTTCCGAGCCGGGCGAGATGGAAAACTTGCAAAAAATTATTCAGCCGACTATCGGAATTTTTACCATGATCGGAAGTGCGCACGACGAAGGCTTTTTGAATCGAGCACAAAAAATTTCGGAAAAATTAAAGTTGTTTTCCAAAGCCGAACGTCTTATCTATTGTGCTGATCATACTGAAATCAAAGAACAAATAAAGGCATCGGAATATTTTCAAAACACAAAATTTTTCACGTGGGGGCGAAGTTTTCGAAATGTGAACTTATTTATTCAATCTGAGGAAAAAATTGGCTCCGAAACTTTACTTACGGCGATTTACAACGATGAAACGATTCAAATTCGGATTCCCTTTCAAGATTGTGCATCGGTCGAAAACCTTATACACTGCTGGGCTTGTGCGTTGCTGTTGAAAATTCCTAACGAAAAAATTGCGATGCACATCAAAAATTTATCGCCACTCGAAATGCGTTTGGAATTGCAAGAGGGTATCAATCATTGCTCGATAATTAACGATAGTTACAGTTCGGATTTCAGTTCGTTGACGATTGCTTTGGATTTTTTATCACAGCAAAAGCAACACAAGAAACGCACAGTTGTTCTATCGGATATGTTACAACACGGACGCACCGAGTCCGGCTTGTACCAAGACATTGCGAAACTTTTGGAACAAAAAAAAGTCGATAGACTTATCGGTATTGGTTCTGCTATATCTGCACAAGCCAAACATTTCACAATCGAAAAAGATTTTTTTTCGGATACTGCAACATTTTTACAAAATTTTGATTTTTCGTCGCTGAATCATGAAACAATTTTGCTAAAAGGTGCACGCGTATTTGAATTTGAGAAAATCAACAATTTTTTGAAACAAAAATCGCACGAAACAAGATTGGAAATCGACCTAAATGCGATGCAGTATAATCTGAACTACTATCGTTCGAAAATCAAGCCAACAACGAAAATTATGTCAATGGTCAAAGCATTTTCGTACGGTAGCGGAAGTTTTGAGATTTCGAATTTTTTACAGTTCAACAACGTGGATTATCTCACGGTTGCTTATGCTGACGAAGGTGTTGAATTGCGAAATTTTGGAATTACATTGCCGATTATGGTAATGAATCCCGAAAAAATCGCAATAGAAAAAATGTTGCGATTTAATTTGGAGCCGGAGATTTACAATTTTCGAACATTAGATTTTTTAATTCAAAAGCTTGCCGAAACCCCTGATATTTCTCAAATTCACATTCACTTGGAAGTGGACACTGGCATGCATCGACTGGGTTTTTTAGAAAATGATTTGCATAAGCTTGTTCAGATTTTAAACACCGAAAAACGTATCAAGGTACGTTCGATTTTTTCACATTTAGCAGGTTCGGAAGACCCGAATTTGGACGAGTTTACGTGTTCGCAAATTGAAAAATTTACAACAATAAGCGAGTTTTTAACGCAAGAATTGGGCTATCCGATTTTGCGGCATATTCTCAATTCGGCAGGTGTTTCAAGGTTTCCCGAAGCACAATTTGATATGGTTAGAATTGGCATTGGGCTGTATGGCGTAGGTTATGATGAAAGCGAACAAAAGTTGTTGCAAAATGTGAGCACACTGAAATCCACGATTTCGCAAATCAGAACGATTTTGCCGAACGAAACCGTTGGTTACAGTCGAGGGTTCAAGGCTAAAACTGCCACAAAAGTTGGCGTGGTTGCCATTGGTTATGCCGATGGATTAAGTCGAAAATTAGGAAACGGAAACGGCTCAGTGTGGGTTGGCGAGCATCAAGTTCCGATTATCGGAAGTGTGTGTATGGACATGTGTATGATAGATTTGACGGGTGTTCCGGCAGAAGAGGGTGATGAAGTGGAAGTGTTCGGAAACAAAACGCCGATTCAAGACATTGCCAAAAAGTGTGGTACTATTCCCTATGAAATTCTCACAGGGATTTCGAGGCGAGTTAAACGAGTTTACTATCAAGAATAATATTGGTCATCTGAAAAAACATCCAAATGCAACTTTACAACGACGAAAATCAGCTCCCTCATAAGGCACTATTTCTTGCGATAAGCAAAGGAAGCCAAGAGGCTTTTCGTCAGTTTTTCTACATCTACGAAAAACGCATATATGGTTTTTTGTATAAGATGCTCCGTTCGCATGAGGAAGTTGAGGAATTATTGCAAGTTGTTTTTGTGAAAATTTGGGAAAACAGAACCGCGATTGATCCCGACCTTTCGCCCGATGCATATGTTTTTCAAATTGCAAAGAACTGTGCACTTGATGTATTGCGTCAAAAAGCCCGTAGATTACTTCTCGAAAAACAGTTGCTCAATATCTCTAAAGGTGACGAAAAGGACGAAATACCGCTGATTCACGAAGATTTGAAAAAATATGTTGATAGTTTGTTGGCCAATATCCCCCAACGCCGTCGCGAAATTTTCAAACTACGCTACGAACAGGAATTGTCTTACAAAGAAATTGCTAAACAACTCAGCATCTCGGAAAACACAGTGGACACTCAAATTCGCCGCACTCTAAATTATCTTCGCGAGCGACTTGGAAAAGAGCTTTGGGCTGTCACTCTTCCGCTGATTACATTTTTTTCGATTTTAGAAATCTGATTTTTAGAGCATTTCTTATTTTTTTGTTTTTTTTTCATTCCACCTGTCACGGAAAGTGCCGTTTCGTTCGTATATTTATCACATGTAAAGACGCTATAAACGAAAAATAGATTATTCACCATACAAAAATGAAAAACGAAAAAAGGCTATTCACGCTACTTGATAAGTTTTGTGATAACGCGCAGCTCTCAACAAAAGAACTGCACGAAATCATTTCCCTACTTGGAAACGAGCGAGAGGATGAATGTATTAGCAAATGGATGCAACAACATTGGCAAGAATGTTCGGAAGATTTTAACAGAATAAACCGCGAACATGTTTTCGACCGTATTAGGCGACAAATAGAAGCAGATTCCAACAAGAAATTGGCGTTTATGCAATTTTTCTATCGTTGTGCCGCTATTTTATTGCTACCTTTGCTGGGGCTTTCCGCCTACCTATTTCTACAAACCATTAGCCCGAGTCACACAGAAGCAGAAATTGTAGAAATTTTAGATTCACAGGATATGCCGTCGAGAGTTGTATTGTCGGACGGCAGTACCGTAACACTAAGAAGTGGCAGCCGATTAATCAAAAAGAATAGCTTCACTGGAAATACACGAGAAGTTACGCTTGAAGGAGAAGCTTTTTTTGATATCGCCCACAATCCCAACAAGCCATTTATTATTCACACCGGACGAGTAAGAACAACTGCTCTCGGAACGTCTTTTTCCATTACGGCAATACCCGGCGAAACATCAATGACAGTAACCGTAGCAGAAGGAAAAGTGAAAGTAGAAGATGGCAAAGAGTTGTTTGCTATTTTGGAGGCCAACCAACAATTTACTTACGGTTTCGAATTCGATGTTTTCCAAATGGAAGCGATAGAAGTGGACATGATAGCGGACGTGATAGAAATAGAGGCTTTGCAATCACCTCTTCTGATTTTCCGCAATATGCTTTTTGGTGATATTGCACAAGATCTTGCCGTTAGAAATGGTGTTAATATCGTATTTCAAGATGAAGAGCTGAGGCAAAGACGAATTGATGCACTGTTGGACAGTCGCGAACCTATAGATGTGTTGTTGAGGCTTTTGTGTGCCACGCAACAAGCCACTCATACGTTCGATGGAAATACCTATACGATAAAACGTATGAGATAACTAAATAACCAAAAAAAACCAAATGCTATGCAGAGTTATAGAGGCAGCCTTATTGAAACGTATTTGTTTTCACCGGTGAAGTTGTGTTGTATTATCATCTTCATTTTTATGCAGGCGTACACAGCTCAGGCACAGACACAAGCAGATAACGATATCCGTACACAACTTGTAACGATCGGTTTTACAAACGAGCTGTTGAGAGAAGCATTGTTTGCCTTAGGCAGGAGCGCTAACTTCCAAATAGCCCTCCCCAGCGAGGTAGATGCAACGAAATTCGTAAATCTGCCCCAAGCAGAACGAACTGTGGAAGCTACGCTAAACCTCTTACTTCAGGGAAGTAATCTGGAGTTTCACGTGCAAGGAAACAACATTGTGTTGTCCGTGAAAAGAGAGACACCACCTGTAGCTGTTGCTCCGCCTCCGCCTACCAGAGCGCAACCACAGCAAATTACAGGGCGAGTAATTAGTGATGCTACACGCGAAACGCTTCCGTTTGCTACGGTGGCTATAAGAGGGACCACTACAGGTACAACTACGTCTATTGATGGGGATTTCACAATAATGGTTCCTTCTGCAGAGACTGTGCTCGTATTTTCTATGTTGGGTTATGAAACTCTTGAAGTTCCTGTTGTAGTAGGTGGACGAATGAATGTTAGAATGTATTCATCTGCAGAAATGCTCGATGCTGTAGTGATTACAGGGTTTCAACGCTTGCGACCTCACGAAACAGCCGGTTCAACTTTTACGCTCGACCCTGAAAACATTATTCTTTCCGGAGTTTCCTCAATTGATGCTATGTTGCAAGGAGCTGTACCGGGAATGTCGGTGGCTCTGACATCCGGTGAGCCGGGCGAAGCTGCACAAATACGTATTCGTGGCAATGCTACACTTTCCAGTAATGCCGCACCTCTTTGGGTGGTTGATGGTGTTATCATTGAACAAGCCGTGCCTTTCGATGCGTCCGAAATCAATAGTGCAGATGCGGCATACCTTATCGGAAATGCTATTGCCGGCTTGAATCCGCAAGATATAGAAAGCATCACTGTTTTGAGAGATGCCTCTGCTACGGCCATCTACGGTGTTAGAGCAGCAAACGGAGTAATTGTTATTACCACTCGAAGAGGTGCACCCGGTCCGGCAAGGGTGGAATACTCTGGAACCATGAGTATCAGACAACGCCCGTCTTTCCGCAATTTTGATCGTATGAATTCTCAACAGCGTGTACAACTCTCAAGAGAGATTGTCCAATCAAGAATAAATTATGATAGGATTCCCATCGGCTCTACTTACGAAGGAGCGTTGCAATTGCTTATGACAAAGCAGATTACGCAAGAAGAGTTTGAACAAATGGTATCGGAAATGCAAGTTCGCAATACGGATTGGTTTAGAGAACTATTTACTACCGACATTTCACAGTCGCACAGGCTTGCTATTTCCGGAGGAACAGAAGACGTTAGATATTTTTTCTCCGCAGGCTATAGCGATGAACGAGGCGGTGCCATAGGTTCGCAAAGTGAACGCTTCAACTTTATGGGACGATTCGATGCAGGATTTGGTCAAAGGTTTGATGTGAGTGGAACGCTTCGCTATAGTACAAGTACAAATATTGGTTATGCTCACGGTGTTAATCCATTCGACTATGCCTTCAATACAACTCGTACAATGCCGCTTCTTAATGAAGATGGATCTTATCACAGATATATAAATAGAGCTGCACTTCATCAACCTCGTCTCCCTATTAGCCACAATATTTTAGAGGAAATACGGAATACAGGCAGTAGTGCGGATGTTGACCGTTTTGAGTCCCTAATCTCTTTGGCTGCAAGATCCCAAACTATTCGAGGCTTAGAGTATAGAGGGACATTCTCTTATAGTATAAGCAATTCACGTCGCAGAACTTGGGCAACAGAGCGATCAAATGCTGTCGCGAATGTACGTGGATATGACTATGGCATGTTTGATGAGATGTGGCCTGAATTCCATGCTTCGAGGTTACCTATTGGTGGTATCTTGACATTAAACAATACAAATGCCATAAACTGGACCATACGAAATGCTCTCGAATATCGCGAAACATTTAACCGTGTTCACTCAGTAACCGCTTTCGCTGCATTTGAAGCGAGATCCAGTAGATTTAGGGGGGAAAACATCACAGGATGGGGTTGGAATCCTCTGTGGGGCGAGGTGTTTATGCCTGTACGTACAGAGAGTTTTTTAAATGAAGTTGGATTAAACCCAACCATTACAAACAGTATCGCAAATGTTGCCTCGTTCATGGGAACATTCAGCTACAGTTACCAAGGAAGATACGTATTCAATGCCAGTATTCGCTCGGATGGTTCCAACAAGTTTGGCTCAGATCCAAGATACCGTTGGCTACCCACATGGATGGTTTCCGGAAGATGGAACATCAGCGGAGAAAATTTTATGAGAAGTGTTGGATGGGTTGATCTCCTTTCGCTTCGAGCTTCTTACGGTTTGCAGGGCAATATACACGACCATTTAACTCCAAATTTAGTTACGAGATTCGCCGGACGTGATCCCAGAAGTCTTCTTGAGATGCATGAAATTGTTAGATTACCAAATCCTGAATTACGTTGGGAGCGAACATCTTCGTGGAATGTTGCTTTGGATTTTACACTTTTCAGAGGACGTTTGAGAGGCGGAATAGATGTGTACGGAAGATTTACTGAGGATTTGATCATGAGCAGAGTTGTTCCGACACATACCGGGCGTGGAGTGCTCTTCTTCAACGCAGGAGAAATGGTCAACCGTGGAATGGACGGCTTTTTGCAATATACGTTTGTAGATAACAGAAATTGGATGCTCAGTTTGGGAATGAACTTCGGACGCAATATGAATGAAATTCTACTTGGTGATGGAGATGCATTTTCGGATGAAGAAGCACTTGGCAGGTTACTTTCAGGCACACTTGCTGTTGAAGGTCTTTCGGCAGGAGCTCTGCACTCATTTCAATTTGCAGGCTTATGTGCAGAAAATGGCTTCCCGTTGTTTTATGCAGCAGATGGACGAAAAGTCGTAAGGGGAAATCCTGACATGATGAGATTAGTTTATTCGGGAAGTATATTTCCCACACTATACGGAGGTTTCGATATCAATACGTCCTTTAGAAGACGGCTTAATCTAACACTGGCATTTACATACAATGTCGGTAATGTTAGGCGTTTGCCGAGAGTCTATGGTGATGCTGCAGAAGTATTTAATCCGATGAGAAATGTTTCGGTCAGACATCTCCAAGGCTGGAGACAGCCCGGAGACGAACAACACACCAATATTCCGGCACTCTTTGATAGAGAACTTTCGAATAACCTTATTCATGCTCGTCCTGATTTGATTGCAACAGGAGAATCGAATATGTCTATTGCACATCCTACTTTTTTCTACGATTTAAGCGATATACAAGTGGCGAGAGCGGATTTTCTGAAACTGCGGTCAATACGTTTGTCGTATGATTTGACAGGAGATTTAACAAGGCGGTTAGGTGTAAGCGGCTTGAGAATCAATATACAAATCCTCAACGTTTTTACCATTGCTGACAGAAGATGGGAAGGTGTTGATCCGGAGAGTGCTAATGCAAGAATTCCAAATTTGCAGACCTATACGTTTGGCTTAACTTTGAATATCTAAAACTATGACTGCTATGAAGAGAGTTTTGAAAAATACGATAATAGGTCTTAGCATGGTTAGCTTTGCTTCGTGCAACGACTGGCTTATGGAAACATCTGGGGACTTATTGATTCCAACGAGTGTTTTGGAGTTTATACCATTACTTTATAACGAAGGCTATCCACGTACATTTGCAAACGATTTGGCATGGTTTGTTTTGATGACAGATGATGTGGAGACGGGTACTCTTGAAAAGGGTCCCGGACAAGTGTCAACTGACGATAATTTTGACTTTATCGGTGGAGAAGGAAGGCATATATTCCGCTGGCACGTGGATATTGAGGAGCGGATAACGGATAACTTTTGGGCTGCAAGGTATCGGAATATACTCGGATGCAACCTCATCATTAGCCGGCTGCCTTACATGGAATTTACCGAAGCACAAACCGGACGGTTTCACCATTTGGCGGCACAAGCATACACGCTTCGAGCACTCAATTATTTTTGGCTCATCAACACGTATGCCGTTCCTTGGTCTCCGGAAAATCTCGACATGCCCGGTGTTATATGGGTAGATTCTCCGGAAATAACCAGACAGCCTCGCCCACGATCAAGCATAGGCTTTATCTACGAACGTATTGAAGAGGATTTGGCTCGGGCGGAATATCACATGGCAAGAGCGGAAGTATCGACAAATAGGCATCTTATAGGACCGGCTGCATTGATGTTACTACAAACTCGTGTTGCCCTTTTTCAGGAAAAATGGGACGATGTAATACGTGTGGGAGAAGAGTTTATAAGAAATTTCTCTGCTATTCGTGATCTGAATAACTATCCTGAAGAAAACTTCGGACTGAACACGACTACTCCGACCCGTCTTTTTATGTTTGATTTGGCAAACAACCCTGAAATCATATTCACGTTTGGAGGAAACAGAGCTATTTTTCCTTTCCTAAGTCCTTCTTTTACAATGGCAACATTTGGATTCAGGGCTTCGCGTCCGCTTTCACAAACCCATCCGCACTATCCTTCACCGAATGTGCCGCTAATGTCGCTATTCACGGAAAGTGATTTGAGACGATTGGCTTTTTTCGAACGTGATGTCATTACAGAGGAAGGAAGGACTTACCACTATTATCTCCCTATGAAATTTAGATCGGTATCTTCCGGTTATGCCGAAAACTGGAGAACTGTGGAAGTCTTTCTGAATTTGGCAGAAGCCCATGCACGAAGAGCAACAGGTGTTAGTACTGAAGCTATAGACTTGCTTAACAGACTGCGTGTTAATCGCATTCGCACTACAGACTTTGCGCCTTTAACGCCTGCCCATTTCCCAAACAGGCAAACATTAATAAACTTTATATGGGACGAACGCAGACGCGAACTCAATTTCGAAGAAGCGACACGATGGTGGGATCTGCGAAGACAAGGCATGCTTCAACTCGAACATCGTTTGTATACGTCCACCACGGATTTTGAAATCTATATCCTTCCGCAGGGTAGCAATAACTGGACGTTGCAAATACCTCGCTCAGAACTTTTACATAACAACCTAATAGTAGGCAATCCAAGAGATTATATTGCCCCTCAATAATGTAAAACGCTAAATCATTTGCTATATGAAGAGTTTTTTGAAATATGTATTACTTGTTCCGATAATGTTGTTATTGACTGCCTGTTCGGAAGAAAGACTTGTAGTTGATCCTAACCTGAACAAACCGCTCTATGATATTCCGGAAGGAGGTCCGCCCGGCTCGCTGGCGGCACTTATGAGAGAATTTTACGACAGATATACAACAGTTGTTCGATTCGATTTTCCTGAGAGGGAAATTCGTTCAACATGGACAGGGCAGTGGCGTAGTTGGTATGTTCCTGCAGAAGTAGGGTCGGAACCGTACGGGGCTGCACTGCTCAGTTTTCTTTTGGAAAATCTCTATGGACGTTTTGCTGATGAATTTGTGCGAAGAAACCTCCCCTATAAAATATTTTTAGTAGATTCGTTGCGTTCAGGTGTTTTGGAAACAAGTGCTTTGATCAATGTAGCCTCACGGCAAAATGCAATTATACTCGGCAACGTAGGTTCCCAACAGGCAGAATTTACAGATTCAGTATGGGAGCAAATTAGAGTAGAAGTTCAGGAAATGTTTATTCGTGGATTCTACGATGCGGCTCCGTCAAGACCAGCGGCATTTATTTTATCGCGTAGTAGAAGTGAATTTGGGCTATTTCCAGAAGTCGGACTCGAAGACCCTTTGGGAGAATACACCTCATTCAGATACAGAGCTCTTAGAGATGGGTTTGTTAGAGGTTGGATGCCAACCCCGACTTCTCCGGAAACAGGTATAGCTCCGGGGCAACTTCAAGATTTTGCAGATTTTACTTTGATGATTATACAGGAGCCAGCAACCGAAATTACAAATCTATTTACACGCTTTCCACTACTACGTCAACGTGCGTTGATACTTGTTCCATTCCTTCAAAATGTGGTTGGCTTGGATGTAGTTACCACACAAAATAACAACCATCCGGGCGACCCTCTACCTGCGGATTTTTTCCAACAGTGGTAGTAAAAAACATTAACCGACTACAACAGCCATGAAAAAAATATCCATACTCCTACTGCTATGCTTTTTTGCAACAAAGCACGTTGAGGCACAAGGCATCAACTTTGTTGAAAATCCTGTATGGAGCGAAGTGCTCAAAATGGCGGCAGAGCAAGACAAGTTGATTTTCCTGAATTGCTATACGGTTTGGTGTGCTCCGTGTAGAAGGCTCAAAAGAGACGTTTTTCCGCTTCCTGAAGTGGGCGATTTTTTCAATGCTAATTTTATCAATGTGCAGTTTGATATGGAAAGAGGCGAGGGAATAGAATTGCGGCAACGTTATGGAGCTTACATTCCAGGGTTTCCGACGATGTTACTAATAGACAGAGACGGAAACGTAGTGCACCAAATAGCCGGATTTAGGGATGCCCCAACGCTGATAGCCGAAATGAAAGCCGGACTCGAAGGCGGAAGCCTCTCTGTGTTGAGAGCAAGATATAAAGCCGGCGACAGAGACCCTGAATTTTTGCTTAGATATACAACAGCCCTCGAAGCAGCATTACAAACAAGAGAACTGCGAGCAGTTGTGGCGGAATACTTGGAAACGCTGCCGCTTGACTCGCTACTGATTCCAAAAAACTGGGCAATTGTGGGTGCGCATATCATCGATCCATTTTCTCCTCAATTCGAGTTCGTGTTGAGAAATACAAATAGGCTTATTCACAGGGCAAATGCCGATGGACACAGCTTGGAACGCCAATTATCAACCGCATTAGACCGAACAATAGAAAGATTAGTCGAATTACAAACCGATGAAAACGGAAATATCTTACTGCTGAATGCCGACAGAGATAAAATCAACAGGTTGAGAGTGCTCATAGATATTGCGAATTTAAGACGTGCAGAAACCCAAAGAGCTTTGTTGCTCATTCACGAACAAAGATTAGACGAAAAATGGCAGAACGCACTCAACAGCATAAGTCATTTCGCTCAAATAAACGCACTGGGACGTTCATCAGACCGTTTTGTAGATGAAACTGTACGATATATTGCAACAAGAACGTCTGATAAAGATATTTTAAACCAAAGCCTTGCTTTGATGAAAGGTATTCAAGAACGGCATACCGGAGAACGACCCAACAGAATTAGAGCAAATACACACAGAACTACAGCGATGCTTTATCGTATGCTTGGTGATGAAGAAAACGCAAAAAAATCGCAAGCCATATACGATGAACACATGAGAAGTATTGAAAGCGAATGGCGTTCGGTCGTTAGAAGCCAAAATGAAAATCCCGAAAACGAGTAAACTATGGCTATGAAGTTTAAATATCTTATAGTTGCTATAACTGTATTGTTGGTTACGACATCTGTAAATGGAGCACAACCGCAAATTACGTTTACGGACGAGGCAGAGCAAAGTTTGCACCAAACATTTCTAAATGCACAAAGAAATGAAATGATAATGCTGCTCGGGCTTTCATTTATGAATCGTGATACAAATGTTTCGCAAGAAAGGGTGGATTCTGCAGTCGAGCTTTTTCATGCTACACAGAAACGTAATCAAATGTTGTTCGATAGTTTGGTGTCGAACAATCCCGGTCGTGTGGTTTCGGCAATTATCATCAACAGCCAAAGCAGAACTTGGGGTTTGGAAAAAACCGAAGCAAAATTTGCAATCCTCACGCCCGAAGTTAAAAAATCGGAACAGGGAGAAGAACTACAGAACACGATTAGTCTTATGCGAAGTTTGCAGTTTGGAGTTTCGGCACCTGATTTTGCACTGACGGCACGGGATGGCGAAATTGTGAGATTATCAGATTACGAAGGTAAGTATCTACTTCTTTATTTTTGGGGATCGTGGTGTGCACCTTGTCGTAGAGGGCATCCGCATTTAGTGAATTTGTACAACAGATATAAAGACAAAAATTTTGCAATACTTGGCTTAGCTCACGAAAGGGGTACATCGGAAGAAGCGTGGTTGAGAGCTATCGAAGACGGCGGTTTGAAGTGGACACAAGTAAATCTCACAGCAAACGAAACCGGACAAGATGTGTTGAGGGCTTATGATGTTACAGCCTTCCCAACAAAAATTCTAATCGCTCCGAATGGCACAATAATAGCGACCTATATTGGCACAAATACCGCTGAAATGGACGAAAAATTGAAGACGATTTTCGGAAAATGAGTAAATTAAATATGAACCTAACAAACCCAAAAATTATGAAACACACACACAATTTCAAAACTGCGATAGCAATGATATTTGCTATCGCCACATTATGCTTTGCCTTTCCGGCAAATGCACAAACGACGCACACATGGGACGGAAGCGGAAGCACACTGACAACACTTTCTGACGGTGATACCGTCGTTATCGCTACAGGCGCGCAAGACACATTAACGGTTCCTGCCGGTGCAGAAATTACCATTACCAGTATAGGTGCTGTTGATAATGAAAATAGACAGATCACTCTGGATATTGCTCCAACTGCAACGGTTACATGGGAAGCAGACTACACGATGTCTGTGGCAACAGGAACCATTCATGTTGTTACTATTACCGGAGGGGGGGATTTTGTGGTTGCCGATGGTCAAATTATCAGCCGATCCACTGCTTCCGGAGGATCTGTAATTCGTGTTGCCGATGGTTCAGTTACGGTTACGGGTGGGCTTGTCAGTGCTACCGGTTTTGGTACCATTGTTATGGTAAATGGAATACTAACCTTGGCAACTAACACAGGAAACATCAGAGTTGAAGGAGGTGAGGTGAGTACTTTTGCAGCAGCTCCGGCAATCATCCTCAACGGAGGAGCAAGCCAAAACAACATTTCTGTTACCGTAACCGGCGGAGTCGTAAGATCTATGGGACACAGAGCAATTAGAGGTAGAATTGTTACGATTAGCGGTGGTCTTGTACTTGGAGCTCAACCAAGAACAGCAGCTAACCTACCTGTTCCTCTAACCGATGTAATTTCCACGGCGGGGACACCGGCAGCGGATCCTGTAAATAGTTTAAGTATTACAGGTGATGGCATAGTTGTTGCTTGGCACGGGTGGCTTGGAAATCTGCTCACTCCAAGCCAACGAGTGGTTGGGATGAACACCTCTGCTAATCTCTTCGCATTCAATGATGCAGACGATGCAACAGCAACGTGGGCAGTTGTAAATGGTGCTCACGGTTTTGTCAATAACAGAAACTCAATTTTTGTGGAAGTTCCGGGTATAGCTGTTGTTGAGGCTTGGGACAGTGATACGCCTCCGATCGTTGCTGATGGCGAAACAATAATCATTGCTTCCGGTGCAGAAGGCATTTTGGAAGTTCCCGCTAATGCAGAAGTAATAATCGCCGGTGCCGGTACGGTTGATAATGCCAATAGGCAAATCACGTTGAACATTGGTGCAGGTGCAAAAGTTATTTGGGAAGCGAATTATACAAGTTCTATGAACAATGCTGTAACTCTTACCGGTGGTGGAGAATTAGTAGTCTCAGGATCAATTGTTAGTACTTCTACAGCACTCAGCGGTGGAGCAATTCAGGTTCAAAATGGCTCTATTACAGTTTTAGGTGGAGTAGTCAGTGCTATCGGTACTGCAGGACAGGTTCACGGAATTTGGTCAACCACAACTAATATTGCCGGACACATCACTGTTGATGGAGGATTAGTAAGTTCTGCAGGTGCTCCCGGAGGAGGAGGTACAGCAATTTTTCTTCATGCAAATAGTACAGCCGTTCATGTTACGGTAAAAAATGGTGGAATAGTAAGAGCTGCGACTGCGAGAGCGATGAGGGCTGATACGGTAAATGTTGTAGATGGTTTTATATTTGGTGCCAACAGAAGGGGTGTTGCAACTTTACCTCTGACTGCAGATACAACCGATGTAGTTTCAGCTGCAACAGGTTTGGCAAGTAATACGCCAGCAAGTCTAAATATTACCGGAGACGGTATAGTTATCGCTTGGCATCAACGCGGAAATTCTGACCAAACCGTATTTACGAGAGATTCTGAAACTAACCTTCTCGCACTTCACAACGATGGAGATGCAAGGGCATGGTGGAATATCGTAAGCGATACCGTTTTCGGAATATCAAACAATAAAAATACTATTTTCCTCGAAATTCCGGGTATAACCGTTGAAATGCCGGTCAACTTGACTTCAGTTTGGGATAGTGACCTTCCGCCGACAATTACTGGAGATGCAGAAATAACCATTGCCGCAGGTGCAACAGGCACGTTAGTAGTTCCTGCTGATTTGGAAGTAACGATCATCAGCCAAGGGAAAGTGGACAACGATGATTTAGCGATTACTTTGAACATTGCTGCGGGTGCAACTGTTATTTGGGAAGCTGAATACACAAGTTCTACACAAAATACGGTAACTATCACCGGTGGTGGTGCGTTTGTAGTTTCCGATGGCGCAATTATCAACACCTTTAACACAATGGTATTTCTTGTTGCTCATGCTGTAATCCTTGCTGAAAACGGATCTGTTACGATTACCGGTGGACTTGTTAGTGCAACCGGTACAGATGCTATTACCGTCAACGGAATTTTGTCAACGGCAACCAACGCAGGCAACATCACGGTTGAAGGAGGAATGATAAATACGCAAACACAACCGGCGATTAACACAGTAGCTACAAGCGGCAGTGCTATTACGATAAAAGGAGGAACAGTAAGAACGAACAGCCACAGAGCGATTAGAGCAACTACTGTTACGATTGAAGGCGGCGTGGTGTTTAGTGGCGGTGCAGTAACTAATAGTTTTGCCAATGTAATATCAGCATCAGGAGGTAACAATCCACCTGCAAACCTTACCATTGCAGAGGAGGGTATAGCCGTTCTCTGGACTCCCGGCACACTAAGAGAATTTCAAAGAGGACGAAACACCAATCTCCACGTATTCCACGATGATGAAAACGCAGAGGCATGGTGGGATTACGTAGTAGTAGGACAAGACACCACTTTCGGAATTGCAAACAACAAAAATGCTACTTTTATTGAAATTCCGGACGTGACGGTAGTAACACCAACCTTCGAAATTACGTTTAGCGTAATGCACGCTCTCGGCGGAACACTCGCAGCAAGAATTGAAGGTGCCGAGAATAACATGACTAGCGGAACAGAGGTAGAAGAAGGTGTAACCGTTGTATTCACAGCTACTCCGAATACATATTTCCGAGTAAGAGAATGGAGACACAACGGCGAAGTTGTTGAAAACAATACGACTAACACATTCACATTGGAAAACATAACTGCCAATGCAACGGTAACCGTAGAATTTGAAGCGGATCCGGATCAAACAAGTCTTGCAGGGATAGCCGAACAAGCATCTCTACACGTACACCCCAACCCATTCATCGATCAAATAACTATCATCGATGCGGAAGGTGGTGTTTTGAATATTCTGAATATGAACGGTGCCGTTGTGCATACACAAAGAATAGCAAATGCGAACGAAACGATTCATCTCGGACATTTACCAAGAGGTGTGTATATTCTACAAGTTGGAAATCTCGTGACAAGAATCGTGAAACAATAAAAAAATAGTAACATAATTTTTCACGTTGAGGTGCAAATCTTGTGCCTCAACGTTTTTTTTGCAATTCAAAAATAAATTTGTATCTTTGCAGTGCCGAAATGGTGGCAAATAAATACCAACCCAAAACTTAAACATCATGAAAAAAACACTAATCGCAGCCCTTGCAGCTCTACTGTTCTTTGCCTGCGGGCGAGAAGCCACATTCACAATCACCGGTACGGTGGCAGATACTGAGATGGAAGGAAAATTTGTTAGGCTCGAAAAAATTGTTGACCGAGCATTTGTAGTAATGGACTCTGTCCAAATTATTGACGGAACATACACGTTTACAGGTTCTGTTGAAACGCCGCTTATGGCAACATTATCCGTAGGTACCCGAAGTTTGAGAGGTATAGTTCTTGAAAATGCAAGAATCAAAGTAACGACAGATGCCGATTGGAGAAGTACCGTAACAGGAACGAGAAATAACGACCTTCTTCAAACGTTTTCGGATTCAGAACGTGCTATCCAAGAAAAATTAGCTGAAATTGTTCAGGCTTTTCAAGAAGCGCAACAAGCCGGTAATACAGAACTTGCCGCATATCTCGTTGAACAACACCGTGAGTATTCCGAACAAATGAACGAAAACAGATTGGAGTTTATTAAAAACAACGTTAATAATTTTGTAGGGCAAAGTCAATTAGAAATGACAAATAGAAGGCTGTCTCTCGAGGATCTGCAAGCCATTTTCGCCAATGCAACCCGCCAAACATTACAATCGCCCAACGTTGCGAATGCTGTTGAACGTATGGATATTTTAGAAAGAACTCAAGTCGGTCAACCGTTTACCGATCTTCGTATGCCCGATCCTAACGGAAATTACATTGCTCTTTCGGACTTTGTTGGAAACGGCTATTTGATGATTGACTTTACTGCGACTTGGTGCGGTCCATGTCGTGTTGGAAAGCCAGCGATGATTGCGACTTTCAACAGATTTAAAGATAGAGGTTTCAATATCATTGGTGTTTGGTTTGACAGAGATCATGACACATGGATCAATGGTATGAACGCATTAAACATGCCCAACTGGCCTCAAATGTCAGATCTGAAATTTTGGGAAAGCGAAGGTGCAAGACTTTATGCAGTTAACAGTATTCCTCATTCAGTACTGATTGACCCGAATGGTATCATTATTGCGAGAAATCTGCGTGGCGATGATTTGGATAATAAGTTGGAACAACTTCTCGGGAAATAGCTAATCAAAGATATCGTTATTCTACGTTGAGATGCAGGTATTGTCTTGTGTTTCAACGTTTTTTTAGTTAATAATTCTTGCACAAAAAAAATAATTCTCAGCGGTAAGTGCTTTTTTTTGATACTTACCGCTGAGAATATATAAAATATTTGGCGGTAACTATATTTTTTCGTATCTTTGCAAAAACTTTTGTTATGAGTACAATTATTGGACGCACACAACAGCAAGCTGAACTATCGTCACTTTATCAATCCAAGCAATCCGAATTCTTGGTTGTTTACGGTCGGCGACGTGTTGGTAAAACATTTTTAGTTCGGGAATATTTTGAACACTCATTCGATTTCTATGTTACAGGATTAGCTAATGCCAACACGCAAGACCAATTGGTTAACTTTCATGCAGCGTTGAGAAAATACGGCAACAAATCTTTGCCGTTTGCAAAAACTTGGTTTGAGGCTTTTCAGCAGTTGATAAAACTCTTAGAAAATTCAAAATCCAAGAAAAAAGTTGTGTTTTTTGATGAGCTTCCTTGGATGGACACGGCGAAGTCCAAATTTATGAGTGCTTTCGAACATTTTTGGAATAGTTGGGCATCAGCACAAAAAAATGTAAAGCTAATTGTTTGTGGCTCGGCAACATCATGGTTGATGGACAAAATCATCAATAATAGAGGCGGTCTGCACAATCGAACAACACAGCAAATGTATCTAAAACCATTCTGTTTAGCTGAAACGGAGTTATACCTCAAAAGCAAGAATTTTACTTGGAAGCGTCAGCAAATAGCCGAGTGCTATATGATTTTTGGCGGAATACCTTACTATTTGAGCCTGCTCCAGAAAAAAAACAGCCTTTCGCAAAACGTGGATCGATTGCTGTTTGCAGAAGATGGACGGCTGAGGCAAGAATTTTCAAGCCTTTATGCTTCGTTATTTAGGTTTTCTGAAAAATACATCAAGATTGTTGAGGCATTGAGTAAAAAGCTAAAAGGTCTTACTCGTGATGAAATTCTAAAAGCAACTAAACATCCCGACGGTGGCAGTTTTTCAAAGATATTAAAAGACTTGGAACTTTGTGGGTTTATCAGAAAATACAACGGATTTGGAAAGCAAAAACGAGAAGCCTTGTTTCAGTTGATAGATTTTTATACGCTTTTTTATTTCCGATTTATTAAGAAAAATCGCTATTTTGAAGAACGTTTTTGGGCAAATTCTACAGACAGTTCTGCCGTTAGAGCGTGGAAAGGTTATGCTTTCGAGTTGCTTTGCTTGTGTCATATTTCAGAAATAAAGCAAGCGTTGGGCATACAAGGCGTTCTCTCAAAAGTTGCAGCGTGGAAGAGTGAGCATTCTAACGATGGTGCACAAATAGATTTGTTGATTGAGCGAAACGACCATGTCATCAATCTTTGTGAAATGAAATTTTCCAACTCCCAATTCACTATTGACAAAGCGTATTTCAAAAAATTACAGAACAAAGTTGAAGCATTTAAAGCCGAAACCAATCCACAACAAGCAATTCATCTAACGTTTATTTCAGCACACGGATTGAAGCCTAATGTGTATTCTCAACAAATTCAGAACGAGGTGGTTTTGAACGATTTGTTTTGATTTCAAAATAATATTCTCAGCGGTAAGTCCTTTTTTTTGACACTTACCGCTGAGAATTTAGTAAAACGTATGGAAGTGATTTTGCAAAAAAATCAAAAAAAATCAAAAAAAATTTGGTAGTTTCAAAAAAATGTTGTACCTTTGCATCGAAATTAAATTTGTAATCAATACAAAATTGAAATGAGAACAAGTGCGCAATCCAAAAAACGACTACTCAACCACGGCATCAGGCCGTCGTTGCACCGTATAGCAATTATGGACTATCTGATGTTGAACAGAACACATCCAACATCGGATACGATTTTTAATGATCTAAATCCAAAAATTCCTACACTATCAAAAACGACAGTGTATAATACGGTAAAACTGCTCACAGAACGCAAAGCGATTTTGTCAATCAATATTGATGAGAAAAATCAACGCTACGACAGCAATATCGAACAACACGCACATTTTCGCTGTAAAGACTGCGGTGTAATTTACGATATAATGATTGATGAGTTACACGTCTCGTACTCGGAAAAAGGCACAGAAAAATTCGTTATTACCGATACCGAAATTTCTTACAAGGGTTTTTGTGAACCGTGCAACCCCTCTAACTAACCCCAGTTTTTAACAATTAACGAATCCAAAAAAATGAAACATATCATCATCGGCGGTGTCGCCGGAGGCGCTACAGCCGCAGCAAGAATCCGAAGACTGGACGAATCTGCAGAAATTATTCTACTTGAAAAAGGCAAGCATATTTCGTATGCCAATTGCGGATTGCCGTATTATATCGGTGGCGTGATTCCCAATCGCACCAATCTTTTTTTGCAAACGCCCGTTTCCTTTGGGAAACGCTACAATGTTGATGTGCGTGTTGAGCATACTGCCATTGGCATTGATGCCACCGAAAAAGCCGTAACGGTGCGCTGTCCGGACGGGAACGAGTATGTAGAAACGTATGATAAATTGCTCCTTTCGCCCGGTGCATCGCCCGTCAAGCCTGCATTACCGGGTGCTGATTTGAACGGTATTTTTACGTTGCGTGATGTTGCTGATACTGATCGAATTAAAACCTATGTGGAAACCTGCAATGTGCAACAAGCCGTCGTGATTGGTGGCGGTTTTATTGGTCTTGAAATGGCTGAAAATCTGCACCATACCGGTGCCAAAATTTCGATTGTAGAAATGGCAAATCAAGTGATGTCGCCCTTTGATTTTTCGATGGCATCGCACGTTCATCAGCATTTAGAGCGGAAAGGTGTGCATCTTTATTTGGAGGAAACCGTTGAAGGTTTTGAGCGAGAAAACGGAAAAATCAATATCTATCTCAAAAGTGGAAAAATTATTCCTGCGGATTTAGTGATTTTATCGATTGGCGTTCGTCCCGAAACATCGTTGGCTCGCTCGGCAGGCTTGAAAATCGGGGAAACAGGTGGAATTTGGGTGGACAATTTCTTGCAAACATCGGCAAAAGATATTTATGCGGTTGGCGATGCGATTGAATTTCCACATCCCCTTACGGGAAAGCCGTATTTGAACTTTTTGGCGAATCCTGCCAATCGTCAAGGGCGTTTGGTTGCTGATAATATGGTCAAAAATAACACTGAAACGTACGAAGGTGCAATAGGAACAGGTATTGCCAAAGTGTTTGATTTAACGGTGGCAACAACGGGTTTGCCTGCAAAAAAATTGCAGCAGTTGGGCATTCCTTTTCAAAGTTCGCACACCCATTCAAGTTCGCACGCCGGCTATTATCCGGGCAGTATGCCGATGAGCATTAAACTCACATTCGACCCCGAAAGCGGAAAATTATACGGTGCACAAGGCGTTGGTTATCACGGTGTAGATAAGCGTATTGACCAAGTGGCTTTGTTGATTAAATTAGGCGGAACGGTGTTTGATTTAGCAAAGATTGAACATTGTTATGCACCGCCTTATTCCTCCGCAAAAGACCCGATCGCTATTGCCGGCTATGTGGCGAGCAACATCGTAACCAACCGAATGCCTGTTGTGCATTGGCGAGAAATTCAAACGGTAAATCCGAATGACATCACGCTTTTGGACGTTCGTGAACGAACAGAATTGTTGAACGGATTTATTCGTGGTTCAAAAAATATTCCGCTGGACGAATTGCGTGAACGATTGGACGAAATCCCCACAGACAAACCGATTTACATCAACTGCGCAGTGGGTTTGCGAGGGTATTTAGCACTGAAAATTTTGACACAACACGGTTTTGAAAACGTGAAAAATATCTCGGGGGGCTATAAAACCTATCGTTTGGCGACACAACCATTAAATAATTGACAATACAAAAAAATTACGAACCCTAAAAAATTAAAAAAATGGAAAATTTAACTTTTCAAATGCCTCGCATCGGAGATGCGGCGCCGGAATTCAAAGCAGTAACCACTCAAGGTGAAATCAACTTTCCTTCGGATTACAAAGGAAAATGGAAAATTTTGTTCAGTCATCCCGCGGATTTTACGCCGGTTTGCACATCGGAATTTATGACATTTGCAACTATGCAAAAAGATTTCGAAGCGTTGAACTGCCAACTTGTAGGTCTTTCGATTGACGGGCTGTTTAGCCATATTGCGTGGCTTCGTAGCATCAAAGACAAAATTGAGTACAAAGGAATGAAAAATGTTGAAGTGACGTTCCCGTTGGTCGAAGATATTTCGATGAACGTGGCGAAACTTTACGGTATGTTGCAGCCGAACGAAAGCACTACAAAAGCAGTGCGTGCCGTGTTTTTCATTGATCCGAAAAATATGATCCGTGCGATGATTTATTACCCGTTGTCGCTCGGTCGTAATTTTGACGAAATTAAACGTGTTTTGATTGGACTTCAAACTGCCGATAATTTCGAGATTGCACTTCCTGCGGATTGGCGTCCGGGCGATGATGTTATCGTTCCGCCGGCGGGCTCTTGCGGAGTTGCACAATCAAGAATGGATGGCGAGGACGGCATCACGTGTCACGATTGGTATTTCTGCACAAAGAAATTATCCAAAGAGGATGTTGAAAGCCGATTGGGCAAATAACGTCTATGGTTATTAAAAACGTAGGGGCAAATAATTATTTGCCCCTACATTTTTTTACACCAATTTGTGTTTTTACACCAATTCGTGAATCACAAGTCCTGAGCGAAGTTTCGGCTCGAACCATGTGGTTTTCGGCGGCATAATATTGTTAGTATCGGAGATGTCGATGAGTTGTTTCATTGTAACAGGATAAAGAGCGAAAGCAACTTTCATTTCACCGTTATCCACGCGACGTTTGAGTTCGCCCAAACCACGAAGTCCACCAACAAATTCGATGCGTGTGTCGGTACGAAGATCTTTGATGCCCAAAATTTCGTCCAACACTAAATTTGACAAAATCGTTACATCTAAAACACCAATCGGATCATTGTCGTTGTAGGTGCCGGATTTTGCGACCATCGAGTACCATTTTCCACCCAGATACATACTAAATTCGTGCAATTTGGCAGGTTTGTAAATGTCTGTACCTTGCTCTTTTACATCGAAAGACTTTTGCAATTTTTCAATCAATTCTGCTTCCGTCAAGCCGTTCAAATCTTTTATTACACGGTTGTAATCAATAATTTGGAGTTGATTGTCTGGGAAAATTACGGACATAAAATAGTTGTATTCTTCGTGTCCGGTGTGGTTTGGATTATTCGCTTTCTTTTCTTTTCCAACCAATGCGGCGGCGGCTGTGCGATGGTGTCCATCGGCAACATACAACGCAGGAATTTCTTTTTCGAAAATTTCTACGATGCGTGCGATCGTTGCTTTATCCTCAATCACCCAAAAATGATGTCCGAAACCGTCTAAATCTGCAACAAAATCATAGATTGGTTTTTCGTTCTTAACGATTTTTTCAACGATTGCATCAATCTCTTTGTGAGCAGGATACGAGAAAAACACAGGCTCAACATTCGCATTCGTGATACGGACGTGAATCATGCGATCTTCTTCTTTATCCGGACGAGTCAGTTCATGTTTTTTGATCACATTGTTGAAATAATCGTCAACGTGCGTGCAACCTACGATGCCGTACTGTGTGCGTCCGTTCATGGTTTGTGCATAGATGTAAAGTTTGTCCTCCTCATCTTTCACTAACCAACCGTTGTCGCGGAATAATTTGAAATTTTCCACAACTTTGTCATACACGTCTTGGCTGTGCTCGTCAATACCCGGTGCACAGTCAATCTCGGCTTTGGTAATACGAAGTAGCGAGTACTGATTATTCTTTGCTTCTTCACGTGCTTCTTCGGAATTGAGAACATCATAAGGACGAGAAGCGAGGTCTTTCACAATGTTTTGTGGCGGGCGAATGCCCTTGAAAGGTTTTAGAATTGCCATAATCTTTGTTTTTTTGATTTTTTTGCAAAGGTACGAAAAAAAAATGGAACAACCAAACAGTAAGGAGATGTCTCGCTCTGCTCGACATGACGGGGTCAGGAATGGTGAAGAAGAGAAAATGGAACGGTTTCACCGTTCCATTTTCTCTTCCGCTCTCTCAAAACGCTCGTCATTCCGAGCCGTAAGCGAGGAATCCATTTGCTACTTACCTTTTGGCTGTGCTGCAGCAGGACAAAAAATTATTCAGCAACAACTTCAACTGTAAATTCAGCTTTCACATCACGATGTAAGTTTGCCATCGCCTTGTAAGTACCGATTTCTTTGATGTCATCAACCGTAATTTTCTTACGATCCACATCAACATCGTGTTGTGCTTTCAATGCCTCTGCAACTTGAATAGCATTTACCGAGCCGAAAATCTTTCCGGAAGTACCTGCTTTTGCTCCAACCGTTACTGTCAGCGCAGAAATAGTTGCACCTAATTTTTCAGCATCAAGTTTGAGTTTTTCTTCTTTGAATGCGCGTTGTTTCAAGTTTTCAGCATGAATCTTACGCATAGAGGCAGTTGCCATAACAGCCATTCCTTTTGGAAACAAAAAATTGTTTGCATAGCCGTTTTTTACCTTAACGATATCGTCTTTGTAGCCTAATTTTGCTACGTCTTGGGTTAAAATCACTTCCATTTTTCTGTCCTCCTATTTTAATAAATCCGCAACGTAAGGCAACAAGCCAATGTGGCGTGCACGTTTCACGGCTTGAGCCACCTTTTTTTGATATTTTTGCGAAGTACCTGTGAGGCGTCTCGGCAAAAGTTTACCTTGTTCGTTAATAAATTTCAGCAAAAAATCCGCATCTTTATAGTCGATGTATTTGATACCGCTTTTTTTGAAGCGGCAATACTTCTTTTTCTTTGTATCCACCGCAATCGGTGTTAGATACTTTAAGTCTTTATCGTGTGCCATAATGTTTATTGATTTTTGGTTCTACGTTTTTCGCTGTATGCCTTAGCGAATTTGTCTAATTTAACGGTCAAAAAACGGAGCATACGTTCATCGCGACGGTAAGCGGTTTCGAGCGTATCGACTGCTTTTCCATCGGCTTTGAATTCCATAAGGTAATAAAACCCACTGGCTTTTTTCTGAATGGGGTAAGCCAATTTTTTCAAGCCCCAATTCTCTTCATGAATGATCTCTGCACCTTGATTTTTCAGCAAATCTTGGTACTTTTTTACCGCTTCCTTCATCTGATCATCAGACAAAACGGGAGTCATAATGAAAACGGTTTCATAGTGATTCATAATCTGTTTGTTTTTAATGAATTATTTATTTCTGTCCCCAAAATGGGAGTGCAAAGATACGAAAAATTATTGATATTGCAAAATTTTGGCAGAAAAAAATATCGAAAGAATCTGCCAGCTAATGGTTAATTTTGCGACAACAAGATCAAGTCGGATCAGTAGTAAAAGTTGTGAGGCTATCAGTGTTTTTACAATTTTATGTTTTCTTTTCGGATTTTTTGTTGTAACTTTGCACTTCAAATGCCCTGAAAGGGCAAAATCAATAGCGTATGGCAACGCCATACGAAACAGCACGTTAACCCCATAATCATAAGCCCCAACGGGGCGTAATCCACACACAGAATGCCACAATCACTCACAAAGGTCTACGTACACATCACATTTAGCACCAAAAACCGCTACCCATCTATCAACAAAGAGATCGAGCAAGAGCTTTGGACTTATATCGGTGGCGTTTGCAAAGCGTTGGAATGTAGTCCGATTCGTATCGGCGGACAGAGTGACCACGTACACATCTGTTGCTTATTATCGAAAAAAATGTCGCAAGTTAAATTGTTGGAAGAGATCAAAAAGCAATCGTCAAAATGGATAAAAACCAAAGGCAGAGAATATGAAAAATTTTATTGGCAAGACGGATATGGCATATTTTCAGTCAATCCGGCAGAAATAGAGACCGTTGTTAAATACATAGAAAATCAAAACGAACACCACAAAAGACTGACATTTCAAAAGGAATTATTAGCGTTCTTGAAAAAATATAACGTGGATTATGATGAACGGTATTTGTGGGATTGATATCGCCCTTTCAGGGCTAAAAACCGCTATAATTCAGATACACAGGGCGTTGCCCTGTGTTATTGATTATGGGCTTTCAGCCCAAATTATGCAGCCCCACAACTTTTGCGGGTGATCCATCAAGTCTTCGATTGTTGCGATAAATCTCTTTGCTGGATCAATAAAATTGTTATCGTTTAGTTGATCTCAATTCCTTCGCGCATTACGTTTCGATAGAAGGGAAAAAACTTGCTCTGTTCCAACTGTTTTTTAGTGCGAACTATCACATTGATACACACACCAAACCCCCAACCCAGTTCATCAAAAGGAAAACCATATTTGTCTTCATCTTCTTGTGTTTTTTTGTCCTTATCAAGCAAAATAAGTAAATCCCAATCCGAATCCGACCGGGCATCGCCACGAGCCTGCGAGCCGAAAAGAATAAGCCTTTCGTTCGGCATAATTTGCCGTTTGAGTTGCCGGATTTGTTCAAAAATTTGTGTATTCATAACACCATTTTTTGCAAAGATACGATTTTTTTTTTATTTACGCAAGTTAATGGCTACTGACCGTTCCCTTTGACAGGCTCAAGGAACAGGGGATAATGCGGTTGCCCTAAAAAAACTACTGCCAGTTCATTTGTACCGCTATTGCAAGGAAAGCAAGAGACATCAGTGCCCATACCACCACGAGTGGCATAATAAATCTAAACCATTTTGCAAAGGGTATTCTTGCCATGCTTATCACACCGAGCAGAATTACGTTGGTTGGCATGAACAAATTACCTATTCCATCGCCAAATTGATAAGCCAAAATCATGGTTTGGCGTGTTATTCCGATAAGGTCGGATAACGGTGCAAGTATTGGCATTGTAAGTATAGCCTTGCTTGAGCCTCCCGGTATGAATAGATTCAGAAAAGCCTGCATGATAAACGCAACCCACGAAGCCAGCGTGGCGTTAAGCGAGGATAGTCCGCTTGCCATAAAGTGCAAAATCGTGTCTAAGATATTGCCGTTTTCAGCTATTATAATGATAGACGTAGCAAGGGCAAGTAAGAAAATAATTTCCGCCATGCTACGTACGCCATCGTAGAAAGATTTTGTAGCATCATTTATCTTCATACGCCCTAAAATGGTGGCTACTACGCCCAATCCTAAAAATAGCGCACCTATTTCAACGATATGCCACTCGTATCTGATCACACCAAAGATAAGCAACACAATCGTAGAGGCAAACGCGCCTAAAACAAGTTTATGGCGTATGGTAAATTTTTCGTCGATTGTATCTGTAAGGCGCAACTGCTCCTTACGTTCTTTGTCAAACTCATAAGTTAATGAGGCTGAGGGATTTTTTGTTATTTTTCGAGCGTAAAGCATCACAAAAATTATTGCAACAGCTGTGATAGAAGCCCATATAATAAGCCTGTACCCCATACCTGAGTAGAGTGGAAGTTCTGCAATGCCCTGTGCCACACCTAGTGTAAAAGGATTCATAAACGCACCGCCAAAACCTGCATAAGCACCTAAAAAAGGCACAGCAACACCTACGGTGGAATCATACCTTAAAGATATTGCCAGTGGTATGAAAACAGGAACAAAAATAAGCACCTCTTCCGCCATACCGTAGGTCGCACCACCGAGGGAAAACAGCAGCATACTTACCGGTATAAATAAAACTCGCAATTTAGGACGTTTCGTAAACAGCACACTTGCGTGTTTTATTGCAGCAGTGAGTGCACCCGTACGCTCTATGATCATAAACGCACCGCCGATTATAAGGAGGAAAGCCATAATGCCTGTGGCTGTGGAACGACCGAAAGCCCGCATAGGTGCTTGCAGTACATCAAAAATCCCTTGAGGAGATGATTCTATATGATGGAAAGAGCCTTCCACAAGCGTCTGTCTTCCGTCAACGATCTCTCGGTCGTATTGACCGGCAGGGACAATCCATGTTGAAATTGCTGTCAATACTATGATTGACATAAAGATAACCGTTGTGTTGATTTTGATGTTGGTCATTTCTGCTTAGTCCTCTGTGTTTGTTTCTAAATTTTAACTATGTTGGTTTACAAATTTTCACAACTGCTCCCCTACTCTCATTGCCAAATCGGCGTAGGATAAACACCTTTTTCCGTCAATTCCGCTAAGCGTTGCTTGGCTTCGGCAACGTCTTCTTTGTAAGTAACTCCAAACCATTCGGCATTCGAGGACAATACATCGCAATGTGCCCCTTGTTGCATCAATAAAGATGCCAAAGTTGGAATGTAATATTCGGATTTTAACTCTTTGGAATGTTCTTTCAAAAAATCTTTGAAACCTTGTTCCAAAACTTCAAAGTGTTGCTTTTGGAATCCCCAAAAATTCATGGAAACCTTTGAGTTTTCAGGCAGTTCGTGTGTTTCTGTTTCGTCGGTATATTCTATTTTTTCGTTTACGCGTTGAATAGAAACTCGCTCTGTTATGGTTTTCAAACGTTGATTTTCGTCCAATTCGCAGACACCTCGCGATACTGTTCCGAAATCGGACAGCGTTTTGTTTAGCGCATAACCTACCATGCAAAAATTGTTGGCGCGGGCACTTCGGCTACGCTCAGCGACCGGGTCATCCTTACGGAAATATTTTACGATATCTTCAAATGCTTCGCGACCGTAAAAATCATCGCCATTGATTACCACAAAAGGTCCTTCTACAGCGTCTTTCGCCATCAAAACGGCGTGTCCTGTGCCCCAAGGTTTTTCGCGTTCAGGCAGGTAGTCAAAGCTTTTTGGAATTTTGTGCAATTCTTGATCAACAAATTCAAGTTTGATTTTGTCGCCGTATTTTTCCGTAAATGTTTGGGCAAAATGATCGTGTGTGGCTTCGCGAATAACGAGAACTATTTTGCTGAAACCTGCATGAATAGCATCGTAGATAGAATAGTCAATGATAGTTTCTCCCGAAGGTCCGAGTCCTTCAATTTGTTTCAAACTTCCGAAGCGGCTTGCCATTCCCGCTGCGAGGATTACTAGGGTCATAAGTTCTTTATTTTGGTGCAAAGATACGAAACAGTTCTGAAACAACCAAATTTTGTTGAGTTAATGCTATCGCTCAAAAACAAAATAAATTCTGTTTTATTCGCTTAATCGCATTTTTTTTCGTACCTTTGCAAAAAATAACTATGCAAACAAAATCAACATATCGTTTTGTTTCCTTGAAAGAGCCGTCTTTGCGAGAACTTTCAATGATTATGAGAGAGGTCGCTACTGAGGCAAGAGAAAAATCTAAGATGGCAAAAGAGCGTTTTTTTCATGAGATAACAGAACGTATCAACAAAAAGAAATGATGGAGAAAAAACCTGTTCTCATTGTGATAGCAGGTCCAAATGGTTCCGGAAAAACTTCTATCACATCTAAAATTTTAAAGCACGAATGGACAGAGTCGTGCGCTTATATCAATCCCGATTTTATCGCACAAGAAAAATTTGGCGACTGGAACTCGCCAGAAGCAGTTAAAAAAGCTGTTGTATTTGCCCAAAAACAGCGTGAACAGTGCATTGCAGAAAATAAAAGTTTGATTTTTGAAACCGTTCTATCAACACAAGAAAAAGTTGATTTTATCACTCATGCAAAACAAAAAGGCTACTTTGTACGATTGTTTTTTGTGTGTACAAATTCCCCTCAAATCAACGCTTTTCGGGTCGCAACACGTGTTTTGGAAGGAGGGCACGATGTGCCGATTTCTAAAATTATCAGTCGTTACAGTAAGTCTATGGAAAATGCAGTAGATGTTTCAAAAGTTGCCGATCGCGTCTATTTTTACGATAATTCCGAAAACGATAAGGAAGCAAGATTGTTATTTAGGTTGTCCGATGGAAAGATTTACAAAAGATATTTTTCGCTAAAATCTTATTCTTGGGCAAAACCAATTTTCGATTTTTTCTCTCATGTCTGATATTCTCTCCGATTTAAACCCCGAACAAGCCCAAGCCGCCGCACATATCGACGGGCCCTTGATGATTATTGCCGGTGCAGGATCGGGCAAAACACGCACACTGACTTATCGCATTGCAAACTTGCTGCAGCATCGTGTTGACCCGTTTAATATCTTGGCTCTAACCTTTACCAATAAAGCCGCTCGTGAAATGAAAGAGCGAATTTCAAACCTTATCGGTACTGAAGCGAAAAGCGTTTGGATGGGTACTTTTCACTCGATTTTTGCACGGGTTCTACGTGCTGACGGCGAAGTTTTGGGGTATCCGAAAGATTTTACAATTTACGATACAGACGACTGTAAAAGTTTGTTGAGAGCCATTGTCAAAGAACAAAATTTAGACCCGAAAACCTATCCCGCAAGTCAGGTTTTAAGCCGGATTTCAAATGCTAAAAGCAGTTTGATATCGCCGGAGGAATATTTGCAAAATGTAGAAATTCGTGCACAAGACGCAGCCGCTAAAAAGCCGATGATTGGCGAGATTTACAACATTTACAACGAACGATTGAAACGTTCGTCGGCAATGGATTTTGATGATTTATTGTTCAATATGAACTTGCTTTTACGCGATTTTCCGGATATTTTGGCAAAATATCAACGGCGATTCAAATATATTTTGGTGGACGAGTATCAAGATACGAACTATGCACAGTATCTGATTGTAAAAAAACTGGCGGCAGCACATCAAAACATTTGCGTAGTGGGCGATGATGCACAAAGTATTTACGCATTTCGTGGTGCGAATATTCAAAATATTCTGAATTTCAAGTCCGATTATCCAACCTTTCAAACGTTCAAATTGGAGCAAAATTATCGCTCGACAAAAACTATTGTAGGCGGTGCCAATTCCGTGATTTCAAAAAATCGCGACCAGATTAGCAAAGAAATTTGGACGGAAAATATCGATGGCGATAAAATCCACCTTTCGAAATGCGACACCGATAAAGCCGAAGGTCTGTTGGTGGCTCAAAAAATCTTCGATATTAGAATGAACGAACATCTGAAGAACAGCGATTTTGCTGTGCTTTACAGAACAAACAACCAATCCCGTTCGATTGAAGATGCGTTACGTCAATTCAACATTCCGTACCGCATTTATGGCGGACAAAGTTTTTATCAACGTAAGGAAATCAAAGATGTTTTGGCCTATTTCAGACTGGCAGTAAATCCGCATGACCAAGAGGCATTGTTACGCGTCATTAACTATCCTGCACGAGGAATTGGGCAGACAACTGTTGAGCGTTTGCGTGTTTTGGCAAACGAACAGCAGGTTTCATTGTGGGATGCCGTAGAGACGCATTGCAATGCGTCTCTACAACAACAACCATTAATCAACGCGGGAACACGTGCGAAATTAGATGCGTTTGCGGTAAAAATAAAAAGTCTGAACGTTGGAATTAAAACCACTGAAGCCTTCGAAATGGCAACCCAAATTTGGCTGGCATCGGGCATCAAATCCGCATTTGACGAGGAAGACACGCTTGAGGCGGAAGCACGTTTGCGAAATGTGGAAGAACTGCTCAATGCCGTAAAAGATTTTACACTTACCGAGCAACAAGTTGTGGACGAAGAAACCGGTGAAATTTCTTTTGTCAACAATGCCCTTCGAACGCTGGACGAATTTATGTCTGATATTGCCCTCATCACAGAGGCTGATATGGACAAAGACGATGACAAAAATAAAGTTTCGCTAATGACGATCCATGCTGCGAAAGGACTTGAATTTCCTTGTGTTTTCGTGGTTGGTATGGAAGAAAATTTATTTCCATCGTCGATGTCCGTGAACACACGAACCGAACTGGAAGAGGAGCGCCGATTGTTTTATGTGGCAATTACGAGGGCTGAGAAAAAATTATTTTTATCGTTTGCAGAAAACCGCTTCATTTGGGGGCAATACACGTTTTGCGAGCCAAGTCGATTTTTGGAAGAAATTGATTCAAGCTATTTGGATAATCCTGAAGTGCTTGAAAAAACAAGTATGTTCGAGCGTGCTGAGGCTTATCGAGCGTATAATAAGCCTAAGTTTTTGGGGTCTAATTTTAGAAAAGTCGGCACGGATTACAAATCCGCGCCAGCGAATACGGATTATAAAACACATGGCACGGACTACAAGTCCGCGCCAGCGAAGCCGAAAAATTTGATGTCGATGGCTGAAGCCAAATACACGCCTACTCCCCTATCGACAGGTGTTTCATCAAACGACTTACAGGAAAATCAAAAAATTTTTCACGAAAAATTTGGTGCAGGAACAATAAAATCCGTGGAACAAAACGGCGAAAAAGTTGTGGTACTTTTTGATACTGCCGGGGAAAAAACACTACTCACAAAATTTGCGAAGCTAAAAATCCTATAAAAAAATGGGCAACAATTTTGTTGCCCATAACTTTGCACAATGTGTTACAATAGCGAGATACAAACTACACGCCGTACCGTGCGTGAAACGTGGATTACCCCGTGCAAGCGTAGCGCAGCTCGGTGTAAATAACACTCCCCTCTCCTCTCTGCACCCCGTATGGGGTGCCACAATGCATAAGATGTTGCACACCTACGGAGTGCCCGATATGATAAGGGATGCCATACCCCGAGCTACGTGCTACGCACTTGCACGGGGTTATGCACATATCGCCCCTACGGGGCAAAGTATAAACCACTAATTTACAAAGGAAAAGCTATCTTCTTATGCAGCGCAAAGCTAAGCCATCTCTCTGGCTGTCAAAATTTCGCGGACTAACTGTGCCAAGTATACCGAAACCTAAATAAAAACCCTCTTCAGTCTTAGACCAGTAATCGCCCCAAGAACTTTGGTGCCAAAGAACACCCGTAGGGCCACTACCACCGCCAAAAGCACCACCCCAACGGTTGATGAAGTTATTCATAACAAATTCACGATCGCCACCTCTCTTATCACCGGTACCTCCAAGGGCAACATCCAAATCAATAAAATCTTCTCTGGTCGGAACACGCCATGGATAAGGACAAAGCTCATCACGCAATTCATAAACAGCTAACCAAGAAAATAAATCTCCCGGAAAGCCCGGATTCGAACGGCAGTCAACTTTTAAAGTTAAGCTATCTCCATACAGGTAGCCTCCACTAAAAGAGGTCTTGTTGCAATTTTCTGCTTGAACGGCATCAGACCAAATTTGAGTGATTGCTCCGTTTCTACTAACGATAGTCCAAGTGTTGTCGGTAGCAAAAGTTGTTCTGCCTAAACTGGTAAACCACTGAGCAGGAACTGCTGCAATATGCGTAGTGCGATTAATAGTTACTGTGTCCATGCGTTCGGCAAGAATGATAGGATAATCGAGTCTGTGCTCCATCGCATCTCTTATAATTACAGCATCATCAATTTGAGTGTTAAAGATAATCGGTGGAGTAAGCTCATCTTGAGCACGATAAAAAACGATGCTATCTACATCTGAAATGGAAAACTCCAAAACGGTTTGACCTTGATGGATAAACATCGTGCCACTCTGTTGGGCAAAAACGCTAAGCGATAAAGCAAGTGCGAAAATTAATGGTAAAAATTTTTTTGTCATTTTTTGTTATTTTAATTTGCAAATCATTGTTAGAATTTTTTTAGCAAATGTTGTTCATAATTTTTGCTTGTGCAAAGTTACGATTTTTTTTTCAATTTTGCAAGTTTTTTTTTGTGTATAATTTTTCGGTCTTTGATGACTAAATTTTCGCAAAAAAAAATAAGGTTTTTTTATCCTTCTTCTTTTGTGCACGAAATTTGTTGAAAAATCCTCTTTTTTAAGAAAAGGGACAAAAAAGGGACAAAAATTTCCATTTTTTTTTGTATCTTTGTGCCGTAATAAAAAATAACATCTTATGGCAATCACATTTTCTTTATCTACAAAGGTAGATAACAAAGGGCTTAGCGAGATTTTAATCCGCTACAAAAGTGGCATATATTCCGCAAGGGCAAAAAGCGGCATATATTCAGATCCGAATTGGTTTGACTATGTAAAAGGCGACAATTCCAAAACACCATTGAAAGGCAAAAAGGTTGTAACCAGCTTAATGCAGGATATGCAGACGTACCACTCCGAACAAAAAATCAAACTTTTAGAGATTAACACCCTTATTTCGGATACGTTGAAAGATAAAAGCACCGACCGCACAAATTCCAAATGGCTGTTAGGCTGTATTGACAGGTATTATCAACGTGGGGAGTACACTCCAAAAGAGCCTGAGGTTTCATCCTTTTTTCAACTCGTTACACACTTTGTCGATACGGCACACACAAGAACGGCGGACGGTAGGTTACTATCAAAAGCTAGCATTCTGCAGTACAAGTCAACACAAAAGAATCTCAAAGAATTTGCCAAAAAATTAGGTAGAAAAGATTTTAAATTTTCAGATATTGACCTGCTTTTCTACGAAAAATTTGTTGAGTATCTACAAAGCGAAGTATCTGTAAAAGAGAAAGGTGAGCCCGTAATCATAAAGAAAGCATACGCAAAAAACACTGTAGGAAAAAATATCAAAATCCTAAAATCGGTCTTATATTATGGACAGGCAAATGGCATTTGTTATATTCCTGCGTTAGCGGGGAAAAAGCTCAAAACCCTTTGGGAGGACGTCGATTCCGTCTATTTGAACGAAACCGAATTGCAAAAACTTAAAAATAAAGATTTCTCCGAAACGCCATACCTCGAACGTGTGCGAGATTGTTTTTTGCTCTTGGCGTGGACGGGTTGCAGGTTTTCGGATTTGTCGAAAATAACGAAGACAGACATAAAAGACGGCTTTATTACGTTTCGACAACAGAAAACAAATAACAAAGTAACCATACCGTTACACCCTGTTGTTGTTGAGATTTTAGAGAAATACAGCTACAATTTGCCCACAGAAATGAGTAATCAAAAAATTAATGAATACATCAAAGTAGCCTGCCAAATGGCTGGTTTAGACTGTGTTGAAACAATTACTCGCACAGTTGGCGGAAAACTTGTTACTGAAACCCTTGAAAAACATCAACTTGTTTCGAGCCACACCGGGCGGCGTTCATTTTGTACAAATATGTATAAGCGAGGACTGCCTACACTTATGATTATGTCCGTTTCCGGTCATACAACGGAAAAGTCGTTTTTGAAATACATAAAAGTTAAGCAAGAGGAGCACGCCGGACTAATGGCAAAAAAATGGGCGGAAATGTATAAGAAGTAGTCGTTAAAATTTTCGGAGGTGGAAGAGATGGCAATCTTCTGAGGGACAAAAAAGGGACAAAAACCGAATTTTTAAAGGTTCAAAATACTATTTTTTAAGACATTCAAATTTCAAACTGCTGTCATTTACGGACACGACTTTTGGAATCCTAATCTACGAGATATATGCCAGAACAGCAACAACTTGCCTAACAGCCTCCGGACGCTTCGAGAGACTGTCAGGTCCCGTTGTGACCAATCCGGC
>Ga0123355_10000463_pt1 | contig 53565 bp, 53 predicted proteins | sample TergutEmb28metaG_3_FD_89872 | JGI IMG/M metagenome (GOLD analysis project Ga0123355, IMG submission 89872) | Embiratermes neotenicus P1 segment gut microbial communities from Petit-Saut dam, French Guiana - Emb289 P1 | ecosystem: Host-associated > Arthropoda: Insects > Digestive system > Gut ... | reverse complement strand
CGGATCTTAACCTGGCAATTGCGGGAAAATTGATTCAGCTAATAAAAGAATGCGGCTATATGACAGCCTACGCAACGCGTACGGCGGACTACATTGTAGATGTACACGATCGTGCCCAGTTTGCCAATGAACGCGGAGATATCCTGGTCACCATTCATCACAATGCATGGCATACGCCATATATACATGGTGTAGAGACATTCTATTTGCCAAATGATTTTGACGCATCGCGGCCATTAACAAGCCAAAACTTAGCCACGATTATGCAAAGGCAGATAATTGACCACACCGGATGTCACGACAGAGGCTCACGTACCGCCGAGTTTGTGATTCTTAGGTATTCCGAAATCCCCACGGTTTTAATCGAAGTAGGCTTCATGAGCAACCCCCAGGAATTTGATACTTTAATTTCCACCCAGTATCAATGGTGGGTTGCCCAGGCTATCTTTGAGGGCTTGTTGGAAGCGTTTAATCAATAGAATTATCTATAGCAATTGCGCTTCATATAAACATATGTTACTATACCCTCAATTGAATAATAAAGACTGTGACGAAGACTAGTATATACATGCCCGATTCCAGAGAAAAGATGGTTGGTGCAAATCTTTATGAAGGCAGTATAGAAGGCACTTCCGAGTTGTGACCCCAAAAAGTTTATCTTGAGTAGGCGTCAACGGATTTCCCCCGTTATAGGGAAAAGGCATAAAGTCGTAAGACCTGTGCCGTAAAGGGCAGAAGTTTTCTTCTGAACTTAGGTGGAACCGCGGATTGTACAATTCGTCCTAAGCTAATAAGCTTAGGGCGTTTTTTATTTGCCATAGGAGGGCTAAAAATGAACAAAGTATCAATGGAAACAATGGTGAGCTACTGCAATCAATACGGATTCGTGTACCAAGGCAGCGAGATTTACGGGGGTCTGGCAAACACATGGGATTATGGCCCCCTTGGCTCCATCCTAAAAAATAATATCAAAGACGCCTGGCGATATTTTTTTATCCAGAACACAGACAACAGCTATGAAGTGGACACGGATATCCTGATGAACCCGCGAGTCTGGGAAGCCAGCGGCCATCTGGATAGCTTTACCGACCCACAGCTGGACTGCAAAAGCTGCAAAGTAAGGCATCGTGCTGACACTCTTATCGGCGATTTTGATGAAACCGTTATCCCTGATAAAATGACGCAACGGGAAATGCTTGCCTATATCATAGAAAACAATGTGCCTTGCTCAAAATGCGGTAAACATGACTTCACTGATATCAGGCAGTTTAATCTTATGTTCTCCACTAAGCGGGGCGTTACCGAGGACAACCAGACCGCCATTTTCCTGCGGCCGGAAAATGCTCAAGGCGAGTATGTAAACTTCCTAAACGTAATGCGCACAACCCGTGCAAAGATACCCTTCGGCATTGGGCAGATAGGTAAGGCTTTTAGGAATGAGATAACCCCTGGCAATTTTATTTTCCGTACAATTGAATGCGAGCAAATGGAATATCAGGTATTTTGCAAAAAGGGTGACGACGAAGGCCTTTATGATTACTACAAGCAATATGCCCTTGATTTCTATAGATTTTTGGGCTTTGACGAGACTAACCTACGCTTCCAAGACCATATAAAGCTTGCCCACTACGCAAAGGCCGCATGTGATATCGAGTACGCCTTCCCCTTTGGCTGGGGAGAAATCAATGGAACTCATAACCGCACAGATTACGACCTGGGCAGGCATCAGGAGTATTCGGGCAAGAACATGGCATATTTTGACGAGCAAACTAAGGAGAGGTATATACCTTATGTTGTTGAGTCAACATGCGGGGTTGGGCGGGCATTTTTGGCATTGCTATGTGAAGCTCTGGAGGAAGAAACGCTGGATGACGGCGAAACACGCCTGGTGCTGAGACTAAAGCCATTTCTGGCTCCATACAAAGTTAATATTTTGCCATTGCAGAAAAATAAGCATGGGGCCAGAGCCAAAGAAATTTATACTATGCTAAGAAGGCATTTTATGACATCATATGACGACACAGGCAGCATTGGAAAGCGCTATCGCCGCGGCGATGCAATTGGTACGCCTTTCGCGGTGACGATTGATAATAATACTCTGGAAAACGGACTGGTCACTGTAAGAGACAGAGATTCTATGGAGCAAACAATTATCCATATTGACGAGTTAGTGCAGTATGTAACAAAAGAGATCTCTATGTATGAAGGAGATAGTCATGTATGAATAAACCCGAGCTACTAGCCCCCTGCGGGAATGCGAAAACATTGAAGGCAGCAGTGCAAGCAGGGGCTGACGCTGTTTATCTGGGCGCAGGCAAGTTTTCTGCCAGGGCCTTTGCAGGCAACTTTGACGGAAACGAGCTGGATAAAGCCATCGAATACGCCGCAGCCGCCAATGTAAAAGTGTATCTGGCAATAAACACCTTAATGACCGACCGGGAGCTTAGCGATGCCGTGGCCCTTGTAGGCCAAGCTTATCGCGCCGGTGCAGCCGCATTTATTGTGCAGGATTTAGGCCTGGCACAACTAATCAAGCAAAACCATCCAGATGCCACCCTACACGCCAGCACCCAGATGACAGCACAGTCCCTGGAGGATGTAGTCACATTGGGAAAGCTAGGGTTTAAACGGATTGTAGTAGCCAGAGAGCTATCACGAAGCCAGATAAGGCATATAACCACAAATACAGATGTTGAATTGGAAGTATTCGTGCACGGGGCCCTGTGCTCTTCCTATTCCGGCCAATGCCTGATGAGCAGCTTTATCGGTGGGCGCAGTGCCAACCGGGGAAAGTGTGCACAGCCCTGCCGCCTGCCATACAAGGCCGTCAATGCAAAGGAACTTGATAGCAGGTCTACAAATAATATTACCGCTACCAGCAAAAATGCGCATCAAAGCAGAAGTACGCATCCTAGTAAAAGTGGTGTACTACTTAGCCTAAAAGACCTATGCTTAATCGATTATATCGCTGAGCTTGGCAGCATAGGCGTTGCATCCTTGAAAATAGAAGGCCGTATGAAGGGCGAAGATTATGTAAAGGCCGTAGTCGAAGCCTATCGCCACGTTCTGGATGGCAACGTCCTTTCCAAGAAGCAGAAAACCACAATGCTAAGCGTATTCAACCGAGGCGGATACACAGACGGTTACTACACCGGCAACAAAGCTGATATGTATATGGAAACCTTGAAAAACCCTTACAGAAAGGGGAAAAACAATGCTAAGTAAACTTGTAGCCACATGCCTAACCGTACAGCAGAGCCAAGCTTGCGCCAGTCTGGGTATTGAAGTGATGCATAGCTACGCTTATAGCTACGGGGAAATCAAACCCGACTGCGTAACAGATTTTTCAATTCACTGCTTTAACTCGGCAACTTTGCAGGCACTAAAAAACCTAGGCGTACAGCGGGCAACCCTCCATCCCGAGCTAAACCTGGCACAAATCAGAGACATAATAAAGTGCATAGATACAGAACTTGTGATATACGGAAAACTACCTCTGATGCGGATAGGCAACCCACAAATCAGCGCAATAATAGCATCAGATGAAAACCGTCCAAGGCAGGCGGGAAAATCACACACAACCAGTGGGGTTGTGGCGGCAGGCAAGGTGGATTTCCAGCAAAACCACTATATAACAGACCGCACAGGTGCACGGTTTTTTGTCAAAGGAGACATGTTATACAACTCTGTGCCCATTTATATGGCCGACAAACTGAAAGACATTGAAAAGTCGGGAATAACCCATGGCCGTCTAATTTTTACAACAGAAAACCCCGAGGAAGTGCTCGGGGTTATTAGGGATTACATCAATCAAGGCTTACAACAAGCCATAGATAATAAAGCAGCAAAATTCCAGTTCACTAGAGGGAAGTTTTATTCCAAGGTGTGAGTATTTTTGTGATACTCTCCAATGTGTAGGCTTTATTTAAGAAAATCCTCCCGCTGAGGTGTAAACACATCCAGCAGCACCGAGTTATCCTCCAAAGGCTTCCCGCCATGGACGGAATTGGGCATAAAGTAGATAGAATCCCCCTCACTAAGGATGCATGTTGCCCCAGTATCCTTAATAAGAAACTCAAAGCTACCCTTTAGCACATATGCTATCTGTTCGTGAGGGTGGGAATGCAGGCCATAGTCATCGCTGGCCTTTTGGAAGGTTACCTCCACCATCATCAGCCCTCCGTGATGGGCCAATATCTTGCGTGATACAGTGTCGCGAACGATCTCATTTTTTGCATCTGTCAAATAAAACTCTTTATGCATTTTCGCTTCTCCTTTCAAATTTTAGGGCTAGACTTAAGCTCTTCCATTATAGCAGTATTGGATGCATGATAAAAATAATACGCCAACGGATAAAACCCTTGAGCAAAATCCTTGGGCCCGGGGCCGTCTTGCAGTACCCCGTCTTGGATTTTGGTTTTTTGCCTTCCGGCTAACCTTGGGGTAGTAATGTTTTTCACAAAGGTTGGTATACCGGCCCGGAGGTATTTTTCGTCACCGGTTAACTCGTATGCCGATGCTAGGGCCTCCAGCACAAGAGGGTTGGCCCCGGGCTTTCTTAGGCTGGCAGACTCTTTGTAGTAGAACAAGCCATTGTCCAACAGCGCGTTTTCTATTAGGTCATCCATAGCGCTGATTATCATGTCCTTGATTTTATCATCAGGCCTGACCCGATGATAACGCATTAAACTACACACTGCCACGCTTATCATAAAGGGTACGCGCACTAGGGTATGGTCTGTGTACGGGGCCATAAAGCCGCCGAAGGTATCTTTCCAGTCCACAAAATGAGACACTATAAAATCACAGTGCTTTAGCCAGCTCTCGTCCCCGGTTTCCACATAAAGTGCTGTAAGTGCCCGCAGGGCCCAGCCGGTTTCCCGGGCGTTAATCATGCCTTTTTTCTGGTATCTGGGGCTTTCCAGTTGTCTAACAATATTGTGGCCAAGCTCAATTGCCGCATTGTATACAAAGCTGTCCCCGGTTTGATAATAATATGCAAACAGGCCTTCTACCCACTGATGGCAGATGATGGCGCTTCCTGTAACATGATCCTTGGAATGCTCTATCTGGCCGCCATGCCGCAGCGGGTCACTGCTTATGTGGCAGATATCTATGTCCACCACATGGGCAGCCGTAGTTAGGGCATAGTCCAAAACCCGCCTTTCGCCGCTTCGGGTGTATAACTGTATGGCTGCGTGGGAGAAGTCGTACTCACTGTTTGTCCAAACCGGCGCCCCGCCGCCGCGGCCCTGCTGGGAATATCCAGCGTCGGGATGGTCTCCCCAGTGTAGGATGCCGTAAGATTTGCCCCGGTTATCTGCCATAGCCATTACGTATGAGTCAAAAGGTATCCATTTTTTGCTTGGGTGGATGCAGTGGAAACAGCCGCTTTCCTGGTATACAGATGGATACAAGATAGGCCTGTCCCTTTGTTGGAGCATGAGGCTGCGCTTATTGATATCCTCTATGGCCTCTTCACCGCTGTGAAGATGCAGGAAAAACTTGTGGTTCTTTGCCATGCCGCGATAGTATTTTAACAAGCCGTGTGTACTGCCGCGATTATGTGCCATGCCACGATTATGTCTTGGTGAGTTTTCGTCAGGTAAAAACTCAATAGATAGAATATTATCCCCTACCCTCAGGGCTTTAGGGAAGTTTTGATAGGCCTGATAATGGGTGGCGCATATGCCGCCTGACTCCTTGCTGTTCCAATCTGCAAAGAATGTACCATAGAAAACCTCAGGTATTTGCTCGTTGGCATCGTTAAGCAAATAATCGGCATCTATCATATAGTACATATCGTCAGAGCCCCGGGGCCCCGTACGTATGTTGCTGCTGTAATTGGATGTGGCTATAGAGAAGGTGTCGCCTTCGCAATGGCCGTCAAGGAACAGGGTAAGGGCAATCTTCTTTATATACGAATACGCAAACTCGTCTCTGTTGATGAGTCTATAGTCCACTTCAAACCAAGGTGTATTGGCATACACAGTAATTGTGAGGATAAAATCCATAAACTTCTTACTATCTGGGCAGCGGTGGCTTCCGGTGGCACTAAGTTTTGTGAAAACAGCGCCATGTTCCTCCACTGTCCATGGGCTATCAATATTTGCCCAGCACTGTTGGTTATTGCAGTCCACAATATATGGCCCGCTTATCCGCCCTGGGCCTATACTCAGGCCATTGCCCTTGATGGTGTGGAAGGGTACATCTCCAGGTATGTTGTTGAGTTCAAGGCTTATGCAGCCGTTGTATACCACCAGTGTGGTGTCCTTGTACGTGATAGCAGACCCATTTTGAATAGAGTCAGGACCTTCAAAATCGTACTTATACACCGCACTTTGGTTTGCAGGCAAATCAGCAAGGAAGTCAACCTTGCCCCATTTTACAGAGCCGTCATCCCACTTGCCCAGGACACGAGTCTGGCTAATAGCATCGCCTTTGTTGCTGTGCACTCGCAAGGCAGACAAATCCTTTACCTTGCCCCTTGGGAATGGTATTGATACCCCTACAGGCTCGTTTATCCTATCAAAGTTGGCGTGCTTTTCGAAATACAATTCGCTCATCATTGATCACATCCCTATTAATCCTTCAGATGTAAAGATACCCTGTTTTGCAAGTATTCGGCGGCTTGCAACCCAGTTATAATATGATTATCAAAATCCAAGATCACTTCAGCAATAATTGAATCCATCTGGTTGCCTATAGGGCTGGTAACAAAAAGGGGAGCCATCGGCATATTGAAAAACCATCCATCCAATACAGATATGACCGTATCACAAGCACCCTCAAAGCCTCCCGCATACCCACCCCATCCATGCTGAAAAGACCGAAGAAGAGCACCCCACATCCTATACTCCACATATTCTCTCAGCATAGGCCTATATACCGGCACCGATGGCGGAAGCAGTGGGTCGCAATACTGTTGCATAAACATAATAAAATCATAGGCCAAGGATAGCTGCACAGGGCTTGCGTTAGCACAAAGCCCAAACATAAAGTCAGGGGTTATCAGCATCTCCCCATCATTGTTGACTTTTGGCAGCGGGTTTCCAAATAACACTGGGTCAAGCCCGAGAATGTGTCGAAAAACAAGAGTACTCGCCATGTTAAAAAGATAATTTATGCTTAGCCCGGACTCTTCCTCAGGCAGCCCCCACCTTGGCGCAGCACCTACGCCGCTTCCATACTCTGCTAGATATCTTGACGGGGTTATAAGTTGGATAAAATCATGATTAATAAAATCAATGGCTCCACTTCCAAAATCAATAAAATCTCCTAAGGAAAACATTACAGCGTCCAAAGTACTGTGCATAGGATAAAGGGCTATCGCTATATCCACTGCATACAAATGATACAGCCTATGCATTTCTGATAAGGACAATGAATCATACAAGCCAACGGCATCTATAATCCCAGATATGGCCGTATTTGCCATAACCATTGTAGAGTCAAAAGAATAAGGATACACAACCAGCCTACCCTGGGCATTGGACGAAATAGCGGTGAACACATTTGTATAGAAATCATACTCATTGAAATACGAGTCTTGCTGCATAAGAGGATACCAGTCAGCTAAATATTGGTTAACCCTTGGGTCAAACCACGGAAGGGCCGTTGCTTCAAACAAAGTAGGCGCTGTACCAGACATGAGCTGGAGAACTATATCCTCGCGATACTGAAAAAACTCCAGCCCCGTGCCCTCAAGAAATTCAAAAGGCGCGACAATCTCAATTGTAACGCCTGGATTCCGACGCATATACATCATCGCCATTGTTTCTATACTGGCAGGACTCATAGACTCCCGGAGCCCAGTGAATTCGGACAGGGGTGTAACCCTGGACACAACCAACGTCTCACCACGAAAAGGACTTTCCACATGATACCCTTCATGAGCAACAAGATTGTCTCCTCCATATCCGTCAAACACGAACACAATGAGACATACCACCGTCGCACAGGCAATAGCCATCACAACCCTCGCAAAGAATGCTGGCGACCCATGATCTTTAATCCATGCTCGCATCTATCCCACCTCCCACCCTCTCAAAACAAATCACTATTGCAGGACAAAGCTATTGCAGGCCACATGGTTCGTTACAGGACAAATGATAGCGTTAAATAGACAGTTTCACAGGCTCCTTAGCCCAAGGCATCCCCAGCTCAGATGGCAGCTTCAGCTTGTCAAAACACTCCGTCAAATCATGGTGCAAATCCTTTACATAAGTTATATCCTTACCACCCCAGCTATTGTCTATGGTAATAAGCTCCTCTGGGAAGTTGTGAATGGTGATTTCGTTAAACATCGCCTCAAAGAAGGCAGTAACTGAGCGCACGGTTTTACCGGTGCACGTCAGCGGAGCCCCGGTTCGGATGCTGTTGGCAATAAAGTCAAGCTTGTCGTCTGCACCATAGGTTAGGATGTTTTCAGGTGTTTCTACCTGGCCGTCCTTGTAGTAGATTGCACATTGGGCATCGCCTTCAATGATATTAAATTCTACCTTTGCCTTTTCAAAGCTGAAGTGCATCAGTGGCCCAATTTTGTAGTTTACCGCATGGGATCCGGCATACAGCACAGGGATACCGTCTGATTCCCCTCTGCATACGCAAGTATCAAAGGATTCTATATCGTTGGCCCTATAGGTCTCAATTGTAATATTGTCAAAGGGGGCCGACTCCTCAGTGGTTTTGCCTAAGAGGTACATTAGATTTTGGATATAATGGGATGTGGCGTTGGTTATTACGGAGTCGTTCACAACCAGGCCATCATCAGAGGTTATCCGGCCGGCCCATCTGCTTCGGGCGTAGTATGCGTGCTCTCTTGGCCAAGATACCAGTATTTTGCAATCCAAAATCTTGCCAAACTCTCCAGATTGGATGCGCTTCTTTAGCTGCTGCACGACGTCCAGGTAACATAATTGGAAGCCAACAGAAAGGGTTTTGCCAACCTCCGCAGCCTTGATTTCCAATTGATTCAGCTGTTGGATTGTGGGAACAAGCGGCTTTTCGCATAGTACATGGGAACCGTTTTCCAGTGCCTCCAGGCTCTGCTGGAAGTGTACGTGCAACGGCGAGGACACAATGGTCAGGTCAACCTTTTCGCCTGTGGCAAAAAAATCTTCCAGGCTATTGTACACAGGGCACAGTTTTTTCAGGGCATCTCTGTCAGGGGCGTATTCGAATAGGGGGTCAACAACTGCAACCAGCTCCAGATCTTTTTCTCCATCAGCCAAAAAATATCTTGCATATGTTTGTCCATATCCTCCCGCGCCAACCAGCACGGCTTTTAGGGGTTTAGTCATCATTTGCTCCTTTTATATGGGCTTAGCGCTGCCAACCGCTTACGGCGCAGGCAAACCATTTATTATGTTACGTTTGTGGTTTTTCCAAAAAGACCAAAAGCCGGCGGCTATTGCATGTTGCCTAAGAACCGCTCCATCAAAAACGTCTCACAAGCGGCCAGCAGCACAATACCTACACCGTGGTTATCGTTGATCACCCAGAACAGGTCTTCCATATAGTATTCCTTGGTGAAGGAATAGCCAGACCCCTTGCAAACAGCAAAAACATGACCTTTTTTGTCCACACCGTACTTAGAAATAGCCTGCCAGCCCTTTTTAGCGGCAGCGATACATGGGGCGGGGTCTGCAAACCATCCCAGGCGCACGCCCTTGCTGATTGCATAGGTAAACATGGCGGTACAAGAGGTTTCCTCGTAAGAAGAGTGGTCGTTGAGCACCTGATGCCAGAAACCAAGCTCGTCTTGCAGAGCCATGTAGCCGCCACATAAACGGAGATACAAGGCCATCAAGTCACGATATAGGCTGTGGGTGCTTGGCAAGATTTCCAGCAACTCCGACATGGAATACAATACCCAGCCATTGCCGCGGCCCCAAGGTATACCATTGGCAATTCCACGGCCTACATCATATAGGTGGGAGAAAATATTTTCTTCCGGCAACAGCAAATACTCAGCAAAAGCAAGGAACTGCTTTGCTGCAAGGGTAAGACTATCTTCATCTCCATAGATTTCGCCATATCTGCGAAGGAAGGATGTACCCATGTATAGGTCATCGGCCCAGAGGGTATTGGTTTCCCTGCGGTAATATGCACCGTTTTCCATATATGCCAGGTCAGCCACGTTTTGCCTAAACCGCTTCGAAAGGGATTTATGAATTTCCCGTGGCTTGTCCCGCTCGCATTCCAGCATAGCGGAGGCCATCGCTCCAAAGCCGTCTAGTGTGAAATTGTGTACCAGCAAAGATCCATAGCCGGGAAAGCCAAATTTTTCGTCATCTTGCTTTGCCTCTTCGTAGCCGTCTACGCACATGGCGATGTGGCCTTGTACATAGTTGGCCATATAGCCTTTTTCCAACGTGCGGGCTGCGCGCATCAGGCCTTGCAAAGTCACACCTACAGGGTAGCTCCAGTATCCGTAGGCACTGCCGCCTTCTCGCACCCACCATTTGTCCTCCACAGAGCCTTCATAGAAGCGCCTGATGCAGGTGTCCGCTTCTGCGTCTGGGAACCAGGTCAGGCCCGTAACGGCTTCATCCTTGCCTGCGGTAATAGCGGATATGACTTCATTTATTTTTTCGTCAGAAATTTCTTCGATTACCTCGGACCAAACCCATCCCGCCATACCGCTGCGGCTTGCAAATGGGGAACGGACTGTGGTTCTTGGAAGGCCAAACTCACAGCCAAACCCGGCCACTGTGCGGCGGCATACTATTGTGAAGTGGTTACTGCCCTTGCCTAGACTAACCGGGACTGTGTGGTGCGGCGGGTTTTGCAGCCGCTCATCTTCGAATGTAGACTTAAAGATTTGCTCTTTTCCAAAATATACACGCATTGGTGCATAACATCTGAAATAAACATTGGCATCACGGGGTACATCGCAGTGGATAAATCCGCTTACTATGGAGTAGCCGGTTTTGCCTGGCGGCAGCTTTTCTTTTAGGTCTATATTGTATGATGCGTTTGATTTTTGCTTTATCCCGTTTTTGCTGGTTTTGCGTGTTATAAAAGGGTGAGCCGGGTTATCGCCGATGTAGCGGTTGGCTATTGTTTCTATTTGGTGTCTCATGTCTTCAGCGTGGTAGGCCAGGCCTTGGCCGTCTGGGAAATATGGATATCTTTTCATGATAAACTCCTATCCGCACACTAGTGGCGCGTTCTTGACTTACTCACACTATACGGGGCAGTTCCACTGTCGATTAGGGTCTATTAGCCGTTTATAGTTTCCCACATTTGGGCATATGCTTCCTTGGTGTTGCGGGGATATGCGGCCTTTATTTTCTGCGCTTCCACAGCATTATCCGCCAACAAATCTATCGCCGTCATCACAAGGATTTTGGCTGGGAGAATATACGCCAAATCCTCATCCTCTACGGCAAAATCCGCACTATGCAGCGCGCCCTTAAAACCACTTACCGAAGGATGAATAGATGGAATCAACCAGGATACATCCCCCATGTCTGTACTGCCTGCAAAGGGCCTGCCGTCTTGGGTAAGTATATCTGGGTGGGCTGTTTTAGCATTGGCGGTAAAAAGCAGGCCCATTTCCTTGTTTTGTATCAGTGGGTAGTAGCCAGGGATGTCAGTTATCTCTACCGTTACGCCAAGGGCACTGGCACAGCCCCTTATCGCTGTATTTACACGGGCGTTGGTTTCTGCCATTGCTTTTGGAGTTGCCGCCCTGACGTGACACTCCATCCTTACATCAGCAGGCACGGTGCTTACCAGGTCACCGCCTTTTGTAATCATGGGATGGACGCGGATTTTATCTTCTTCCCGGAAGGTCTCCCGCAGAGCATGTATTGCAGATATGGCCAAGGTTGCGGCATTTAAAGCGTTTATGCCCTCCCATGGCCTTGCGGCGTGGGATTCCAGGCCTATAAAGCGGATTTTCTTGCCTATAAACCCAAGGGAAGTGCCTCCGGTTTCGATTTTAGGGGCTGGGGCATTGGTTTCTGCGTGTACCATCATTGCGATGTCTATGTCATCGAAGGCCCCTTCTGCAATCATCTGCTGTTTGCCGCCTAGCCAGCCTATTTTTCCCTGTCTGCGCATTTCTTCCCGCAGCTCTATTTGGATGTACTCCTCAGCAGGAACAGCAGCAATGCACACATCTCCGCAGAGGTGCTGGGAAATAGCGGAAATACCTGCCGCACACCCTGCAAGCACCGCAAGCTGGGCATCATGGCCGCAGGAATGGGCCGCACCGGTGGTGGGATTTGCCGCTGGATGGTTTGGGCTTATTACTGCGTCTAGTTCGCCCATAATCATTAGGGTTGGAGCAGAGGAGTTTTCGCTTTGTCCGCCATTTATCCAACCCTTAAGGCCAGTTAGGGCTGTGGGTTGGATGCTCTTGACTCCTCGGTTTTCCAGTTGGGACTTTACTGCCGCTGAAGTTTCATATTCCAAGTATCCCAGCTCTGGGCAGGTTGTCCGCTCTTTACCAAAGGCGATTAGCTCGCTGCGCATAGCGTCTATCGCTGCGCAGGCTAAGGTTTTTAGCTCTTCTTTTTTCATTGTCATCACCAGGGTCAGTATATCTTTTTTTAGGCATTGTGAATACCATTTTTTTAGTGATTATGCATACTTTTTTGGTATTTTGCCGCAAAAATTTACTCCTTGATGATAATAGGCGGCAAGATGAATATATCCGGTAAGCAGTGCTCCCCGCATTGATGGCCATGATTTCCATGATGATGCCCGGGATGACTGTGGTCATGAAGGGTAATATCCACAAACAGCATCATCAGCACCCCCAGGCAGATGCCAAGGGTTGCTATATTGCGCTGGTTTTCGTTACGCTTTTTGCATTCGGGGATTAGCTCGTGCACGGCAACCCACACCATTGCGCCTCCGGCAAAGGCCATTGCATAGGGCAAAACTCCGTCAATATTGACAGCTACTCCAAACCCGATTATCCCTGCAATAAACCCAAAAAGCCCTGAGGTTTGCCCAACCAAGAAGCTTTTAAGCTTTGAAAGTCCTTCTTTTTGAAAAGCCACAGAAATTGCCGCGCCCTCTGGAAATTTGTGCAGGGCTATTGCCGCAACCAAAGGCACAACGGCCCATAGTTCTGTCCAATCTCCACGGCCCGCAGAGCCCCTTAGCCCTCCAATACCACCTAGCAAAATCCCAAGCGCCAATCCTTCGGGAATATTATGCACAGATAGTGCACAAAACAGCATTAGTCCCTGTTTATACAGGTTGCCCCTGCCGGATTTTTCTTGCCGCTCCTTAATCTTACTTATGCGCCCATCCAACACCATAGTAGAAACAAACCCCATGACAAAGGCCCCCGGAACGATAACCCATACCGGAAACGAAGAATTGTCCTGAGCTATATGTATTGCAGGATGAAGCAGCTCTGTAAAACTAACCATGAGAATAACCCCAGCAGCCAGTCCCAAAACCAAATATGTAAACGTACCGTTTTCTTTTCTTACAAAGGCTACAAAAGCCGCGCCACCGGCAGCAGATAGCCATGTGGCAGCGGCTAAAACTAGCACAATCATGGCAATATAGCCCATGCACACCCCCGCAAATACGCCATAGATAAATATCTATTAAGAATCTATGCCGGGTTATGGGTTTTATGCCTTGCATTAATCATATCGGCTGCGCCTTATACCGTTATTATTGGCAATAAACCCAAACAGTGCCCCGCATATGCCTCCTACTATGTGGCTCATGTAGGCGATATTGTTGTCTAAGGTTGCAGCAGATACAACCTCACGGCCCAAGTATATAATCACAGCCAAAATTAATGTAAGAGGGATGCGGCCTTTTTGTATATTAGCAAATGAACTAAGAAGTATCAGCATGAACACTATCCCGCTGGCCCCTAGCTTCTGATACGGTGACATTATTACCCACAGTAGCCCCGTCACAAAGGCTGTGATTACCATCATGATTATAATCCACTTCGGCCCGTATTTCTCCTCCAGCATGGGGCCCACTAATAGAATAATAATAAAATTGTTGAGATAATGGGTCATGTTTGCATGGCCAATTGCATGGGTAAAGAGACGTAGATACATCAGCGGGTCTGACAGCGGGGCACGATATACCATAAATAGTAAGCGGTCAGATGCACCGTCTGTCAGATGTGCAAGCCCTAAGGCAGCGGCAGATATCAGAGCGAAGGTAAGGGTTACCGGGGCATTATATTGTAGGCGTTTTAGGGGGTTCATTTTCCAGCTCCTTTTATTAATCACCAAGTATTGTAAGCAGCTCATCCTGGGCAAAAACTGCTGAAATTGGCGGTCTCAGGCCAAGATGTCTATATCCAAGCTGCGTAACTATCCTACCCCGAGGTGTGCGCTGGATAAAACCCAATTGCAACAGATATGGTTCAGCTACATCTTCCAGCGTACCTGATTCCTCATCAATGCTGGCAGCTAAGGTATCCAAGCCCACCGGGCCGCCGCCAAATTTATCTATAATTGCATGGAGTATCTTCTTATCTACAGAGTCTAGCCCCATCGGGTCAATTTCCAGCCTGTTTAACGAGGAAACAGCCACCTCTTCCGTGACAATGCCATCATACCGTACCTGAGCAAAGTCCCGCACCCGCTTAAGCAGGCGGTTGGCGATCCGCGGCGTCCCTCTGGACCGGCGGGCAATCTCATTTGCCCCTTCTGGTGTCATACCCACATCCAGCACCTTGGCCGAGCGGGTTACTATTGTCGCCAGCTCCTCTACCCTATATGGCTCCAGATGATGAATAACGCCAAAACGATCCCTGAGCGGGGCAGTCAAGAGCCCTATCCGGGTTGTGGCTCCTACCAACGTAAAGCGGGGCAAGTCTAATCTGATACTTCGTGCGCCTGGGCCTTTGCCTATCACAATATCCAGCACGAAGTCTTCCATCGCCGGGTACAGGATTTCCTCAATATTGCGGTTGAGGCGGTGAATCTCATCAATGAAAAGGAAGTCGCCTTCGTTTAGGTCATTGAGTATCGCAGCCATATCACCAGGGCGCTCTATTGCCGGGCCTGCGGTTATCCTAAGACGGGCGTTCATTGCATCAGCAATAATCCCGGATAGGGTAGTCTTACCCAAACCGGGCTGGCCGTATAGCAATACATGATCCAAGGTCTCTCCCCGGTTAAGAGCAGCTTGAACAAAGATTTGCATATTGTCTTTGATTTTTTCCTGGCCGATATATTCGTCAAAGCTAGCCGGGCGCAGCTTAAGCTCTATATCTTCGTCTTCTTCCCGGTTGTAGCCGGTGGTGTTTAAGCGTCCTTCGGTCATTATTACCCTCTATCTGGCTAGCTTTTTTAATGATAACCGGATTATCTGGTCAGCTGTCATGCCTTCTTCTGCTGCCTCAAGCACAACTTGCATTGCCTCGGCCCTGCCATAGCCTAGGGCCAACAGGGCATCCATTGCGTCTTGCTTTTCACTTCTCTTTCCGGGGCTGCCAAGGCCAGTGAAGCTTTGCTGGTCTGCACTATCTGCTGCTCCAAGGGGCTCAGTCTTGATTTTGTCCCGCAACTCCAAAAGCACCCGCTGAGCGGTTTTTTTGCCAACACCAGGGGCTTTGCTAAGGGCCGCTACATCATCGGCCACTATTGAGATGATCAACTGAGACGGTGAAAGAGTTGCGAGTATTGCGCTGGCCGCCTTTGGGCCAATGCCGGATACAGAAATCAACAAAGTAAACAGGCGCACTTCTTCCTGAGTAAGAAACCCGTGCAGAGATTGCCCGTTTTCGCTGGTTTGCATATAGGTAAATAGCTGAACCTCCGCTCCGCGGGAAGGTAGGCGGCTGAGAGTGGAGCTGGATACGTTGATTAGATAACCAACGCCGCCTGCATCAACCACAGCAGCATTGTCTAAAGTATAGGCCAAAGGGCCTTTAATATATGCAATCATAGAGGCCTCCGATTATTTATAAGAAGGATTATAGCATATTAGCAAAGCATGGATTTAAAATAAGCGTGGTGATGCCCTTGTTGCTTACCGCCATGGCAGTGTCCCCCAAAGTGGCAGCCCAGGCTCCTCCTCAATCATCCGCTGCCGGGTAATAGGATACTCATCCTGCATATATTCCTCAGGAATAGGCTCCCCAGACAGCATATGCGTAACGTCCAGCTGAGCCCGCCGTATACGGGCAATAGCAGATTCCCTAAAGCCCTGGGTATAGCCCTCATTGATACGGCGCAAAGTACTAGCTACCGGAAACACAGTAAAATCATAGCCCCCATGGGTAGTATCAATCCTGCGCACCCAGGTAGGGGTATAAGCAGCCCCAACAAGCTGAGCAGGGCCATCCCCTACCCTTTCGAAATCTAAGTAGAAAATGGCACTGGTATCCCTGGGCCAGGTGTACTGCGCCGACACAAAATTGGCCATAGAATAAGCAATAAACCCTCGGCGCACAGTGCCATCAGGGTTAGTGACATACACAAACTCTGCCGGCAATAAAGTATGAGGGTGATGGTTCATTACAATGTCCGCACCGGACTCTAGCATAAAATGCAACGTCCGCATCCAATTGTACCAGCGGGTGTCACTAAAATTAAAGATATCATTGCGGTGGCCTGCACCCCGGCGATCCATAGTACCGTAGTACTCTATTCCAATATGTGGCAGCGCAACCACAAAGTCCGGGTTAAGGGCTCGGGCCCGGCCAAGGCTTTCGGCTATCATTTCGTAATCAATTGTGGCCTGCTCTACCAGGTCGTGGTACACAATCCTCACCATGAAATTGTAGTGACCCAAGTCTATAGCATTGGTGTGCATAGTGAAGTTGACAAAGGCAAAGGTAAACCCATTCACATCTACCACTTTTATTTCATCCCGGCACTCGGGTGTAAGATACGTGCCGGTAAAGGCCAAGCCTATATCATCCAAAATCTCAATTGTGGAGCGCACCCCGTGAACCATATCGTCAAAGCTATGATTATTGCCGGTGGTTACCATGTCAAAACCAGCGTTTAATATGGCCTCACCAAATGCTCTGGGCGAACGGAACAAAGGCCAGCCAAAGTATCCCCTGGGGGTATGCACCAAGGTTGTCTCCAGGTTACCGATAGCAAAATCCGCAGCCTGTATATAAGGTGCGATATATCTAAACTTATAGTTGAAATCGAATGTGTTATGCCCCGTACCGGCAGCTTGAAGCTGCTCCCGATGCAGCATAAGGTCGCCAACAAAGGCCAAACGGGCAGTATACACCGTAGGCGGCGTTGGCTCAGGAGTTGGTTCTGGGGTAGGCTCAGGAGTCGGTTCTGGGGTTGGCGACAGCGTAGGAGCCGGAGTTACCTCAGGCTCTTCCGGCAGCATCACAACCGGCTGAGCGTAGTCATCCGCATCCCGATACCGCATCCCAAAAAAGCCCGCAGCCATTACCGCTGCAAGCACTACAGTAAAAATAATCCCAAATTTTATATATCTCATATAATCCCCCCATAGCCGCAGCAATCTTAGTGAATACACAAAAGCACGAAAAATACATATTCATATCATACAATACCAAAGAAATGTCATTATGCAAACCAATGGGTAAGACCCCGCAAGGACAGGACGGTAAGCCCTTCAACCCAAGCTACGGCTGATGTCAGACAGCCTCAGGCTAGGAAAAATGCCATTTCTTGCGGGTTTATCACCCGCATAAATGGCGTTTTTCCTAGCGCCTGAGTCTATCTGACGCCTTCGCAACAGGGTTGAAGGGCTTACCGCCCTGCCCTTGCTGCGCCTTCGGCTAGCGAGGGATGGTTAAAGATTTAGTTTGTTAAAAGCTCCGTGTTAGATGTGTAGAGGGTATTTGCCTGCGCTTACTAGTGTCTGGTTGTCACACAAACCACCACGTTAGTGGCTTGAAAAAGGTTTATCATTATCATCAAAACCGGAAATCTAACAATTGTAAGAATGTGGTTATTACCGTCTATTGCTATGTGGTGTATGTTTTACTAGCACACCCTAGACATGTGATTTTTCACCCTTAGTAAGCACAGGCTTGCTACCCACCATCGCCATGAGAATACCCCCTAATAGCATAAAATAAGCAGGTAGTCTTTCCGACCTTCACTAGCAAGCGAAGCAAAGCGCGGTCGGGCATGAGCTCGTTTTGGCGCGTCTGTGGAGGCGTCAGGGAGACTCAGGGGTTAGAAAAACGCCATTTTTGCGGGTGACAACCCGCAAAAAATGGCATTTTTCCTCCCCTGAGGCTTCCTGACATCAGCCGGAACCTAGCGCAAAAACGAGCTCATGCCTGGCCGCGCGGCCCCCGTTCGTATTCACAAGGCAAACAAGACTGTCACACTTCCGGCTATTCGTGCTTATACCACTCAGCCCTCATTCCGATGGAACAACTCCGACAAATAAGCCAGCCGCTCTCGATACTCATCCCGCAGCATGTCTGCCGTATACCTAAACCGCCACCAGCCCATGGCACAGCCGGGTTGGTTCATACGGTCTTCGGTTCCCAGGCTCATCACATCTTGTATGGGTACAATGGCATAGGCTGCCGTAGTTGAAAATGCCAGACGTATCATATCCCATGCAATGTCATCACCGGACACATTCATGTATCTGCGGAAATAATCCTTTTCTGCCTCGGTGGCTGCACCGTACCAACCCATGGTGGTATCATTGTCATGAGTACCGGAATAGGCTACCGTCAGGCTATCTGTATGCAAATGTGGCAAGTAGACACTCTTTGCCTCTGGGTCAAAGGCAAACTGCAGCACTTTCATGCCGGGCAGTTTTAGTCCGGTTCTTAGTTTTTCCACAGCTGGGGTGATTATGCCCAGGTCTTCTGCAATGATTGGCAGCTGGCCCAGGGTTTTTTTCATGGCCTCAAACAGCGCCTTGCCGGGGCCTTTCTTCCACTTTCCTTTGATTGCATCTTTGGCATCACTGGGTACGGCCCAATATGCCTCAAAGCCGCGAAAATGGTCAATTCTTACAATATCCACAAACTCTAAGGTTGCGGCAACCCTTTTGCACCACCACTCGAAACCGGTTTCCTTATGGGCTTCCCATTTGTATAAGGGATTGCCCCAAAGCTGGCCTGTTTCGCTAAAGTAGTCTGGGGGTACACCGGCTATGGCAGTAGGCTTCCCCTTTTCATCCAGGGCAAAAAGCCCCGGTGCTGCCCATATATCCGCAGAGTCCATCGACACAAAAATAGGGATGTCTCCAATGATTTTTATCCCGGCATTGTTGGCATAGGTTCTAAGTTTGCCCCACTGGCGAAAAAACTCGTATTGCAAAAACATATTAAAATTTATCTCATCAGCAAGGGTACTTTTGATTTGAGCTAGAGCCTTTGGCTCACGATTGGCTAGGGTACTTGGCCACTGGGTCCATGGGGCCCCATTGTGATAGTTTTTTAGAGCCATAAATAGTGCGTAATCCTCCAGCCATACCTTATGGCTTTTGCAAAACTTTGTGAAACGGCTCTTCTCTGGGGTAGCAGCTTGGGTTTTGAAGGCAGTGTAGGCTTTTTTTAGCAGATCCATCTTGTACTTTATAATCGGCCCAAAATCCACGGCCCTCGGATCAAAGCCTGGATCATTTAAGTCTGCTTGAGTCAGCCAGCCTTGCTCCATTAGTAAATCAGGACTAATCATATAATAATTGCCCGCAAAACTAGAAAAACTCTGGTAAGGAGAATCCCCATAGCCCGTTGGACCCAGGGGTAACACCTGCCAGAGTTTTTGATTTGACGCTGCAAGAAAGTCTATGAAACTATATGCTCCGTGACCCAAATCACCTATGCCATAAGGGCTTGGGAAAGAGGTTGGATGTGCCAAAATGCCGCTGTAGCGTTTGTCAAACATCTATGGCCTCCTTTTGAAGTACCTGATCCATTGTTTTTGAGTTAAGCTCTGAAATGATTAGGTCTTGTAATCGGCTTAACTCTACATGAACTGTGCATGGCCTATCTGGACTTTCTTTGAACTGGCATGTGGACTCTTCCCTCAGACACTCATTGACATACCGCCTAGAGTCTACTGCCACAACAACATCCACCAACGTAAAAGTATTAAGTGGTTTTATCAGACGATAACCGCCATCGCGGCCACGTATACTATGCACATAGCCGCCTTTTTCTAGCTTCTTGATGATTTTATATGCATATTTTTTTGGTATATCTTCCTCTTTTGCAATATTTTCCACCGTTTTCTTTTTTCCATCTGCTAACGCACGAATAACTCTTACTCCATAATCACATTCTTTGGTGAGAAACACTACAATCAGCCTCCCCTTTAATAATGCAAGCATAGGCTTCACAAGTGTTTATGTCAAGTTTTGCGCCAAAATAGCAATTATAAGTAATCACGTTGAAAATCAGCTCAAGCTTTCCCGAAAAACTGCAGTAGTTTTGCGGCATGTTTATAATCATGAATTTTGTGCAAAACTTACTAATATGCAACAAATGCTTATAAGTTAAAATTTATTATTTTGCCTTGCATTCTTCTGCCCGTGTAAGAATTTCACAAAAGTCATATTTTGTGCATAATTCACAAATTTTCATTGAACCTGCGCACAAAGTCGGGTATCATCCTCGGGCTGCAAATGAGATGCGATGAAGGCTTCCCGCTGATGCAGGAACGACCAATGCATTATGAAGGCTTCCCGCTAATGCGGGAACGACCCCGAGGGTCGCCGGCTAATGCCGGGCCATGGGCCGCCGACTAATGTCGGGCCATAGGAGGTATGGATATGACTGATAAAGGAGGCTCTAAAAAAGGGCCATCCCGGGAAGGCGATGAAGTCTCGCAAATTAAGGAGCCCGTTCCCGGTTATATGAAAGCAGCCTTTCTTGCAAGCGGTGTAAACGCGGACTCACTTATCTACGCCATCCACACCGACTTGACCCTTGAAGGCGATTTTTCTGATGTATATGTAGCCGTGGACAATATTAACCTATACATATTGTACGGGCTAGAAGAAGTTGTAAAAACAGTGGGGGCTCGCCGCATTGTGTCCCAGTACACAGCGCGCAAGCTGGAAACCTACCCTTTGATAGACTTAGGCGAGCTTAAAACTGAGAAACTGCTCTCTACCTGCCGACTGCTTTCGGTTAAGGGCGAAGAAAAAGAAGATAAAGATACTGCCGCAAAGAAGTCTGCAGCAAGTGCCAGCTCTTCCGAAGGCGCGGATTCATCTGAGCCCGCCATCATTGAAAAACAACTTATCCTGCTGTTCTCACTAGGCCTACTGGGCTTTGTAGATAGGCTGATTAAGGTTGTGAAAAACATTCGGGAAGAGGTTGACCCTTTGCGGGAAATTGCCATAGACGGCAGCCTCTTCTGCCTAAAATGCGGCACACGCTACCCCGAACCAGAGCGCAAGCTCTGCCCAGTGTGTACAGACAAGATGTCGATCTTTTTCCGCTTGCTAGGGTTTTTCAAATTTTACAAAGGCAAAGTAGCAGCGGTTATGGCGGTTATGCTGGCAATCACCAGCCTTTCCATTCTTGCGCCATATGTTGGCACGGCATTTTTTATAGACGAAGTGCTTTACCCAGATAGCGACTGGTACAGCATGGTAGGTGCTGCGGTGCTTGTTATTGTGGCTATCCGCTTACTAAACACCTGCCTTGAGATGCTGCAGGGGGTTGTGCTGGCAAAGACCATGCCCTGGATTATCTATGACTTGCAGCTTCGTATCTTTGAGGCTATGCAGCGCCTTAGTGTGGGCTTTTATATGTCCAAGCGCACCGGGGCCCTTATGAATAGAGTCAGCCGGGATTCCAGGAATATTTATTGGTTCTTTGTGGATGGTATGCCTTTTATCGTGGTCAATGTTATTACATTTTTGGGCATATTCCTTGTTATGTTCTTGATGGAATGGCGGCTGGCACTTATATGTGTGGTTATCATCCCTATTCTGGCGTTTATGTACAGGATTCTTATGCGCATCTTTAGGCGCTATCATCATAAGTTTTGGGTAATAAATTCCCAGCTCAACAACATGGTAAGCGACTCTGTAAACGGCCAGCGGGTTATCAAGGCCTTTGCACGGGAAGATGCAGAGTCTAAACGGTTCTCCAATCTTAGCGGCAAGCAGGTTGAGGTTGATGTTGCCAGGTTTAATCTGGGCTTTACGGCCTTCCCTCTTATTGGGATGTGTATGTTCCTTGGGCACACTATCGTAATGCTTATTGGCGGTATGATGGTTATCCGCGGGGAGATGTCACTTGGTGTACTTTTGGCCTTCCTTGCCTATCTTAGTATGCTTTACGGACCTCTGGACTTTTTGTCCACGGTAAGCAACTGGGGTTCACGCTGTATGGACGCAGCTCAGCGCGTATTTGAAGTAATCGACGCCCACGCAGATATTGTGGAGCCGGAAAATCCAGTCTACTTGCCCGAGATGAAGGGCGAAATCATAGTCAAGGATGTATGGTTCCAATACGACCCAGCCACCCCAGTGCTTAAAGGCATGAACCTTAACGTGCCTGCAGGTCAGACCCTTGGCATAGTGGGCAAAACCGGTGCAGGCAAGTCCACCTTAGCCAATCTTATCGCCAGGCTTTACGATGTAAACGAAGGCAGCATTGCCGTGGATGGAGTAGATGTTAAGCAGCTTTCCCTTGCGGAGCTACGCACCAACATCGGTATCGTGTCCCAGGAGATTTATTTATTTATCGGCAGTATTATTGAAAATATACGCTACGCAAAGCCCGAAGCCACCCTTGAGGAAGTTATATGGGCGGCAAAGATGGCATCTGCCCATGACTTTATTGTCACCTTGCCCGATGGCTATGAGACACGGGTAGGCGCAGGCGGCCAAGAGCTTTCCGGCGGCGAAAGGCAAAGGCTAAGCATCGCCCGCACCATTATTCAAAACCCCAAGATTCTGATACTGGATGAAGCCACCGCGGCCATGGATACAGAAACAGAGGGCAAAATCCAAGAGGCTTTGAATAAACTACAAACCGGGCGCACCACCCTTGCAATTGCTCACCGCCTTTCTACCCTCAAGGATGCCGATATGCTGGCAGTAATCAACGAGGGCGCAGTTGTGGAAACCGGCACTCATGAGGAGCTTATGCGTAAGAAGGGCGAGTATCACAAGCTGTATTCCATCCAGATGGAAGGCTTGAAGGTTATAAGTATGGATTGATACGGGGACGAGGAAAGTGGTAAAGACATTGGGGCGCTGCCCCACACCCCTAACCAAGAGTAAAAAGCAAAAATTGCGCATTACGCGTTATGATGTATGTTGTGAGGTGTATATATGGAGTCAGTTAAAAACCAAAACAATAATGCCAGTATCGGCATTGATATGATGGATCTTGGAATCATGGATTTAAGTCAGGCGGAATTTTACATCGCTGATGGCGGATTTGCCGGGCTTAAGTACAAGGGCGAGGACTACAGGCATATCGTGCTTAGGCGTATCATGCCTATTGACCAGCCCCTGCACTATATTTCTGTGGCAGATCAGGACAATAAGGAGATTGGTATCCTTAAGGCCGTAGCCGACCTGGCAGACGCACAGCGGGAAATTGTAGAACGGGAGCTAGACAACCGCTACTACTCCCCGCAGGTGCTTGAGATTATGTCTGTGCGGGATAAACTTGGGTATGTGTATATGGAAATGCGGCTGAAGAACAAGCAAGGCAAAGAATATGAGAAAAGCTGCGCGGTCAAGGATGTTAGCCGCAATATCCGTATGCTTACCGACAACAGCGTGATTATCTTTGATGTGGATGGTAACCGCTATGTTGTACCCGACCTTGGGGCCCTTAACAAGCAGAGCCTTAGGCGGTTGGATTCTTATCTATTCTAGGGTTTATACCCGATCGGCTTTGTCAAAATCATTGATGCTTTTTGATGCGGGGGGCGAGGTGCTGTATGCAAATATTTCTTGTACTGTGGTACATTTGCACATTTGTGCAGACGCTACTAGGATTTGGTTCGGCCTATAGGTTTACCAAAAACGGCGGCGACAATGGCGTGATTCTATTCCTCATGCTATTGGTTATGTGCCTTGTCGCTCTTATTCCAGGGCTTGGCTTTTATATTTGGGGCAAAAGCTTGGAAAGTGAAGATGACAGCGGCAACTACAACAGTAATTACAGCAGCAACTATAACTACAGCTCCAAAAGGCCATCATGGATGCCGCCCAAAAAAGACCCGGACTTCCCATCAAGGCATAAGGACGATAAATGGAGCAACCCTTACAAGTAAGCCGGCAAAGGCTGGACAGGTCGGCTATGACCAAATCATCGATGCTTTATGCGTGAATATTGAGATGCAAAGTATGAAGAAAACCACTTCACACCGGAAATGTGCGGGTCAAATGGGAACGCAAGCGTTCCCGCATGACCCTTGGAGGCAAATTATGAAGGAATTTATCTTTGAGTACGACCTGGATCTGGACATGAATCCAGGTTCAGGGAGACTTATTTTTAGAGAAGACGGCACGATTCTCGTGGAAGAATCAGGGGCGGTAAAGCATACCCTTTCCATGGAAGGCGTGGAGGAAGCGGCAGTTAGGGCCGGTGTGGGCTGTGGGCTGCTGTTTCTTAAGTATAAAGCGGCTGACTCTGCTGAAGACTCTAAAGATGAATCCGGCTCAATAACCGAATCTGGTTCCAAGGCCGAGTCCAACACCACTGCAAAATCCGATTCCATAACTAAGCCGGATCCCTCCCCCGACAACCAAATGCTATGCCGCTTCACCATGTCGGGCCTTAACCCAGCCGGGGAATTTTGTAAAATAGTAAACTACTACATCAACACAGGCACAGCCGTCATCCCCGACATTGTGGAAAAGCGGGTCTGCGAAAAGTGCAGCCGACCACTGGTAAAAGACATCAGTGTATGCGTCTTCTGCTACAACCACTTCAGTGTACTTAAACGGGCAGGCGGCTTTCTTAAGCCATATGCCAAAAAGCTTACCTTATCCCAGTTTATGTCCTTGTTTACGCTGGTTACATTTCTGTCAGCGCCTTTGTTTACCCGCCGGTTAATAGATAACTACTGGGAACCCCAGGTGGGCACACTGGCACAGGTTGGGCTACTTATTGCCATCATGTTTGCCCTGCGGGTTGGCGGCGAGTTTGTGTTTATTTTCACGGCCCGGATATTTAACAAGGCGGCTATTGCCTTTGCCAATGATCTGCGTGTTGCTACCTATGAAAAGCTGCAAAGCCATTCAATGACCTTGTTTGCAAAGCGTACCCCCGGGGACTTGATACGCCGCATCATGGACGACACAGGCGTTATCGGCGACTTCTTTACAGACCTTGCCCGCTGGATGCTGGAAATGTTTATCATGATTTTAATTGTTATAACCATCCTGTTTATCACTAACTGGCGGCTTACTTTACTTGTAATGATTCCTATCCCCTTGGTGTTTTACGCGGCCTACAGCTTCCGTATCCTAATGCGGGCCCGGTTCGAGCGTCAATGGCGCAAAGGGGCCAAGGTCAACTCTATTTTGCACGATATTATCAAGGGTATCCGCACAGTTAAGGCCTTCGGTAATGAGGAGAAAGAGATTAAGAAATTTGCCGCAGTTAACCACGAGCTGGCCACCATCGGCTCCAATAACGAGGCCTTATGGTCGCTGATGTTCCCGCCAATGGGCTTTATCACCGGCATTGGGGAGTTCCTTGTACTGTTCTTTGGTGGTTGGATGGTTTTGAACAATACTCTTACTGTGGGTGTACTGATACAATTCACCCTGTACATGGGCTTTATTTTCTGGCCGTTACGGATGCTGTCCAACCTGCCTAGATGGCTGGTTAATACCACCACCAGCATGGTTAAGGTTTTCGAGATACTGGATGACGAATCGGAAATTACCGAGGCTGAGGCCCCAAGAAACGTGCCTATCTCCGGTGAGGTGGCGTACAACAGCGTAACCTTTGGCTATAAGTCATATGAGCCTGTGTTAAAAGGGATTGACCTGAAAATCCAGCCTGGTGAGATGATTGGCCTTGTAGGTAAGTCTGGCGTGGGCAAGTCCACCCTTATAAACCTGGCAATGCGCTTGTATGACCCAAATACCGGACACATTTCTGTAAATGACACGGATATCAGAGATATTGCCCCTACTCACCTCCATGAAAACACCGGCGTCGTATTCCAGGATACATTCCTGTTTGCCGGTACTTTCTACGAAAACATCGCGTATGGTAAGCCCGGCGCGACTTACGAGGAAGTTATTGCTGCCTCCATGGCTGCCAATGCCCATGAGTTTATTATCCAAACCGCCGATGGCTATGATACGCTTATTGGCGAGGGGGGACAGACCCTTTCCGGCGGTGAACGGCAGCGCTTAAGCATTGCCCGGGCTATTATTAAGAATCCTGACCTGTTGATATTGGATGAGGCCACGAGTTCTTTGGATGTGGAGACCGAGGCACTTATACAGGATAGCCTTAACCGGATTACTCAGGGGCGAACCACTATTGCTATTGCACATCGGCTGTCTACGCTTCGTAATGCTGACCGGCTTGTAGTGCTTGATGAGGGCGGTGTCGCTGAAGTTGGGACCCATAGTGAGCTTTTGCGTAAGAAGGGGCTGTATTACAACCTTGTTATGGCTCAGAGACAGAGTAGTAGAAAAGAAGAGTAAGGGCCCCCAGAAGGAAAGAAAAAGATTTATGCATACTAGGGCCTGTTGCCACTATTGACGATAGGCCCTAGCTTATTTGGCATTACACTGACGTTAGTCGCTAAAGGGGCTGTTTCAAATCCATCTTAATCATAATCAACAACAAGCTGTTCAGCACCTTGATGGCCCTATGATGGTGCTTGCAGGGCCAGGTAGCGGCAAGACTGCTGTTATCACTGCACGAGCTAAGAGGCTTATTGATGCTCATCACATTGACCCTCGGCGAATTTTAGTTATTACGTACTCTAAGGCCGCCGCTACAGAGATGCAGCGGCGGTTTGTTCAGTTGACCAGAAAAGCTGTGGGTGGAGATGAGGGTCAATCTGATGCCCTGGATCCATCTCATAGTTCATACGCAAGCCACGCATCTCCAACCTTCGGCACATTCCATTCAGTCTTCTTTCGTATGCTGCGCAGCAAGAAAGATTATAGCCTAGACCAAATTCTGGCCGATGGTGAGCGGCGCATAGCGGTTCGTGGTTTTCTTAGCCAGCTGGGTTACGACTTAGATAACGAGTTTCTATCTGCCGTGCTGGGAGAGATGTCTCTTGTTAAAAATGAACTTCACGACATAAATCACTACCACTCCGCGGCTATAGGGGCAGAGGATTTCCGGCGGGTTTGCGATAGTTATGAATCATACAAGGCTGAAAAGGGCAAGATTGACTTTGATGATATGCTAACAATGGCCTACGCCATGCTAAAAAGTGACCCAAGCCAGCTACAACGCTGGCAACAGGCTTATTCTTATATAATGATAGACGAGTTTCAAGACATTAACCGTGTGCAATATGAGGCAGTTAAGCTTTTGGCCGCAACACTTAATAATCTATTCATTGTTGGGGACGACGACCAAAGCATATACAAGTTTCGCGGCTCTAGGCCGGAGTTTTTGCTCAACTTTCCTAAGGACTACCCTGCTGCGACCAGCGTCACCCTGGACACCAATTACCGCAGTACTAACCAAGTCATCGCTTATGCAAACAAAGTCATAGTCCAAAACCAGTTGCGCTATAATAAGGAAATCATCGGTACCGGCCGTGATGGTGCAAAGCCTGTTTTGCTTACAGCCGAGGATCAAAATCAAGAAGCAGCCAAGATAGCCCAGCGCATCCGTGACTTATGGAGAAAGGGTGCGGATCTGGACAGTATTGCTGTAATATACCGGCTAAACATGCAAGCCCGGGCTTTTGCTGACGCTTTTATGAACGCGAACATCCCTTACCGCAACCGTGACGAGATGCCCATAATCTACGATCACTGGATTGCCGCCGATTTTTTTGCATACATGCGGGTGGCCCTTCGGCTGTTTAGAAAGCAAAAAACCGGGTATGATACAGATGCTGAGCAGATTATTAACAAACCATATCGATTTATAAGCAAGGCATTTTTGCAGGGGATGAAGCAGTCCAACAGTGACATGTTCCAGTTCTATCACCGGGATCCCACCCTTCATACCGCCTCCAAAACCCGGATTGAGGAGTTAAAGTCCGACCTTACAACTTTGGGAAAACGTGACACAGTAACTGCGATAAAATACATACGCAAAGGCCTAGGCTACGATGACCATATCCTAGACCATGCCGCGTATCGCAAGCTAAACCCTGCAGGGCTGTTGGAAATTGCTGACGAGCTGCAAGAGGCCGCCAAAAGCTTCCCCCAGCCGGAAGGCTTTATGGCTCATGCAAAAGCAGCAATTGCTGCTGCTCGTGACCCGGATACAGAGCGTGGGCCAAGCTGCAATCTTACCACCTTCCACAGCGCCAAGGGCCTGGAGTTTGACCGGGTTTTCATTGCCGGTGCAGTGGAAGACGTAATCCCATATGTGCGTAGCAAGACCGATGCTGACATCGAGGAAGAGCGGCGTCTGTTCTATGTAGGAGTCACCAGGGCCCGCCACGAGCTATATATTTCCACAATAAAATATCGTTATGAGAAAAAGGTTGAACCATCGCGGTTTTTAAGGTTACAATAGGGGTGGCAATTAAGGGCTCCAAAGAGTTAAAGTAGCCCTATGTATTGGATGCAGATGATGTTAAAGAATACAAATTTTATAGGAATGGCATTACCCGTTCCAATCGGAGGATAAAATGAGAAACTTCATGCGCAGAAACAAACAAATACTAGTGGCTATCGTGTGCATAATCATAGCTATTGCAATGATGCTAGGGCCTATGGCCATGTTCTTCCTCTAAGACATTGCTATTTGCTTTTATCGCTGCCTGCTTTGGGGTGGCGCTGACTTCGTATTTCTTTTGCTGGTCTCGGCGAGACTGGTTCTTTTTAGTGTTGGCCCTAGGCTTTACCCTTGGGGCAGATTATTTTTTGATACTGCACAACCAGCATCTGCCTGGTGTTGCGGTGTTTTGTTTTGCCCATGCGGCTTATATTTTACGGGCGCTTACAGCCCAAAATGGTAAAACACCGGCCACAACCTTAGAATCCGTCATGCCGCTAGGGCCTGCTTCGCCATTGGAATCCGCCACACCGCCGGAGTCTGCTTTGCCATTGGAATCCGCCATGCCGCCGGAATCTGCTTTGCCATTGGAATCCACCATGCTGCCGGAGTCTGTTTCGCCATGGGCATCTGTAGTATCGTGGATATCTACATTATCGTGGGTGACTTGGTTAGCCGTGTTGACGGCTGTAATTGCTGGGCTTTTCGCTATTGCATTGGCATCCCCATTGTTTGATGTGATTTACTTGGTTACCGGCCTATACGCCCTGCTGTTTATTTCAAACATATATATAAGTGCCCGTTATCTCAAGCGCAATAGAGCGCTTGTGATAACGGGCCTTTTATTGTTTGCTGCATGTGATGTGTGCGTGTTGATATTCAATATGCCGGTATACATGGGTGCGCCTTTGTGGCTACGCAATATTTACCCGCTTATATGGGTGTTTTACTTGCCCTCCCAGCTTTTACTGGCTGTTAGCGCTGTGGATTACTCGCGAATCAATGCATAGTCGTCAAACTACCGAGCCAAAATCTTTCTCGCAGCATCCACCAACTCCTGACTAGGTGCAGGGGTATCCCAAAGGGCATACTCATGCCCCAAATCCCGCCACTTAAACTCCCCTGCCTTGTGGAAAGGCATGACCTCAATTTTTTCAATATTCTCGTAAGGCCGGAGAAACTCCGCCAGCTTGTACATATCATCTAGGTCATCTGTAAGACCTGGCACTAAAACAAAGCGTACCCATGTCTTTACACCCAATCGCCTGCTTATATCAAGGGTGCGAAGGGTGCGGTCTATGGGTACGCCTGTCACTTGTTTATATGTTTCAGGGTTGATGGACTTGATATCCAGCAGCAATAAATCTGTATGGGCAAGGGCACGTTCTGCAAAGTCTCTGGCGGCATAGCCAGAGGTATCCAGTGCGGTATGAAACCCCTTTACCTTACAGTTTGCAAGCAAAGCCTCAAGAAATTCCGGTTGGCGAAGGGGGTCGCCGCCTGTAATGGTGACCCCTCCGCCTGAGAATTTTAGATAAGATTTGTACTTTTCAATATCACGGATGATTTCCCGGACTGTCATTACCCGGCCAGATTTTAAATCCCAGGTATCCGGGTTATGACAGTACTTGCACCTTAAGACGCAGCCTGAGAAAAACACCAAGTACCGTATCCCCGGCCCGTCCACCATTCCGCAGGTATCAATCGAGTGTACATATCCGGCTTTATTAAGGTCTGCTGCCACTGATTTCAACCTCCATGGGTCATGGGAAGCTTGCACTCCACGCTCTGGTCATCATTTGTATTATAGATTTTTTGTGGGTTTACAGCCTCTCATGGAAGGTTCTATGAATAACCTCCAACTGCTGATCTTTAGTCAGTTTCACAAAGTTTACGGCATAACCCGATACCCGTATGGTAAGCTGCGGATATTTTTCCGGGTGTTCCATGGCATCCAGCAGGGTTTCCTTTTCGAACACATTAATATTGATATGATGCCCGTTGTCATTGAAATATGCATCCATCAACGCAACCAAGTTGTTTTGCTGGTCTTCCTTGGTTACGCCTAGGGCCCGCGGCACAATGGAGAATGTGTAGCTTATCCCGTCCTGAGAATAGGCATAGGGTAGCTTGGCCACACTGGCCATGGATGCCACAGCGCCCTTGGTATCCCGGCCATGCATTGGGTTGGCGCCTGGGGCAAAGGGCTGGCCTGCCTTACGGCCGTCTGGGGTTGCGCCGGTAGCCATACCATATACAACATTGGAGGTGATGGTCAGCACACTTAGGGTTGGCACGGCGTTGCGGTATGCGCGCTGCTTTTGCAGTTTTTCCATAAAGCCTTGTACTAAATCGTAGGCAATGCTGTCTACCCGCTCGTCGTTGTTGCCAAAGGCTGGGTAATCCCCTTGTATGTCATAGTCCACAACAAGGCCGTCATCGTTGCGCACGGTTTTTACTTTGGCGTATTTTATGGCGGAAAGCGAGTCTGCCACAACGCTTAGCCCAGCGATGCCGCAGGCATGTGTGCGCAGGATATCTTTGTCGTGAAGGGCGAACTGTATGCTTTCATAATTATACTTATCGTGCATATAGTGGATAATGTTTAGGGTATTGATATACAGGCTCGCAAGCCATTCCAGTACTTGGTCTAGCTTACGGTATACCTCTTCGTATTCCAGATAATCCCCCAAGATTGGGGCAAACTCTGGGGCTACTTGCTCGCCGCTTTTTTCGTCTCTACCGCCGTTGATAGCATAGGTCAGGGCCTTGGCCAGGTTGGCACGTGCGCCAAAGAATTGCATCTGCTTACCAAGGCGCATTGCGCTTACGCAGCAGGCGATGGCGTAGTCGTCACCCCAGTAGCCACGCATCAGGTCGTCACTTTCGTATTGAAGTGAGCTGGTGTCTATACTTACTTGGGCGCAGAAGCGCTTAAAGTTCTCGGGCAGGCAGGCACTCCATAGTACAGTAAGATTGGGCTCGGGAGCCGGGCCTAAATTATATAAGGTATGAATTATACGGTAGCAGTTTTTGGTGACAAGAGTCCTGCCGCATTCGCTCATGCCGCCGATTGCCTCGGTTACCCATGTTGGATCGCCAGAGAAAAGGGCATTGTATTCTGGGGTACGCAGGAAGCGAATCATCCTTAGCTTCATTGCGAAATGGTCAATAAGCTCCTGAGCAGCGTCTTCTGTCAGCACGCCTTTCGCCATGTCTCGCTCAATATAGGCATCTAAGAAAGTGGCTACACGGCCCAAGGAAGTTGCCGCGCCGTCTTGTTGCTTTGCCGCGGCAAGATATGCAAAATATGTCCACTGGATTGCCTCGTGGGCATTAGCGGCAGGCTTGGTTATATCACAGCCGTATCCGGCAGCCATTTTTGCAAGCTGCTGAAGGGCGCGGATTTGCTCGTTTAGCTCTTCCCGCATTTGGATGCTTCTATCCTCAAGCCAGGACAGATCTACGCCTTTTAGCTGGTTCTTTTTATCCGCGATAAGGAAGTCTGTGCCATAGAGGGCCACACGGCGATAGTCTCCTATTATACGGCCGCGGCCATATGCATCGGGCAGGCCGGTGATTATGCCGGATTTACGGGCGGCACGCATTTCGTCGGTATAGGCATCAAAAACACCGTCATTGTGGGCCTTACGGTAATTGGTGTAGATTTCCTCCGTGGAAGGGTCAAGGGCATAGCCATAGGATTCCAAAGCCTTTTGGATTACCCTAATGCCGCCGTTTGGGAAAATTGCGCGTTTTAAAGGCTTGTCTGTTTGCAGGCCCACGATTTTTTCCAAGTCCTTGATTATATAGCCCGATTGGTGCGATACAATACTGTTGGGGACTTTTGTTTCCACATCCAGTACGCCTTTTTCGTTTTCCAGCTTAGTTAAGCGGCAGACCTCGGCCCACAAAGTCTTGGTATCTGCTGTAGGGCCGGCAAGGAAGGATGCATCTCCTTCATATGGGGCTAGGTTGCGCTGGATAAAGTCGCGGACATTTACTTCACGAGTCCATACGCCCTCGTTGAAGCCTTCCCAGGCACTTTTATATTGTTGGTTTAGCATTTTATCACCTCGCTAATTTTATATGATGATTGTACTGTAGTTGAGGGGTTTAAGCAACAAAAATACCCCTGATATCAGGAGTATTTTATAATGTTGATTAATAATGTCCACAATGGATTTCTTGACAGGTTTGCTCACTGTCATGGCGAATCTGATGTTACCTCCAATATTAGAGGCAGCCATGAAGCCTCACGTTCAACACCCCTCTCATCCCTAAGAGGCCATGGATACAGCGGTTTCATAAACAGATAAACACCCTCTGGAAGAGTAATATTACGAAAACTATCGACAGCATTTAGGTTGAAACTCCACTCTACACTGCTACGAGGAGGAACATGGTATAACCAATCATGAGTTACTTGCAGTAGACCATGAATACCATGCCACTCATTACCTATTAGTTTAAAGCTCCTTCTAATCCGCCGAAAATGATAATACGCACGCTCTGATGTACTGGTGATTGTATACACAATTGTATTCTCACAGCTAATATACATAACATCATGGATATATATGTGCTCGGGAAACTCAATAGTAGTAGGGGCATGGCTCAATCTAAATGGATAGTGAAGAAATACGTCATTCTGCGGAATACTCCTCACCAATAAAAGGCTGATACCAATAGTTAACATTGTTACTACTAGAAACACACAATATTTCAATCCAAGTTCTTTTGGCATGTGGATCCCTCTCATTAATGTGACAAGACAGATGTGAACAAATGCAAGCCTCAAGTGCAAATAAAGGTAAGGCAGGATGGTTTTATGCCTTGTTATGTTTGCTAAGACATAAAACTACCCCGCCTTACCCTAATTTACTTGCCTTCATGATGAGCCTGAAGTTATCTCCACTATTAGCGGTAGCCATGTAAATTCATAGCGACTACCATCAGGCATATGAGGCCATGGCCATGTATACAGTGGTTTCACAAACTTGTAAATACCATCGGGAAGAGGATGAATATCGACATCTAAATTGAAGTTACCTAAACGATGCAGATTAAAACTCCACTCTATACTGTCATAGCGGGGAACAGGGACTAGCAGCGACGACAAATCCTCGAATGCCGTTATAGGCATCAAGAACCACTCGTTATCTATTAGTTTGAAACCCATTCTAATATGCCGAACATAATAAAAATCACTTGAAGCATTGGTAACGGTATACGTAATCTCTTGCCTATAGCCTATAAACTCAACATTATGAACGTATATGTGTTCAGAGAAATCAATAGGATACGGCCAGTGTGTCACTTCAAATGGGAGGATGCGAGCAACATCACGGGACATATTGCCCTTTACCAAAAATACGGCTCCAAGGGTTAGCAGTATCGCCACCAGACATATACATAACTTCAATCCAAGCTTTTTGGTCATATGAACCTCCCCACCAATGTGATAAGACCACTGTGAATAAATGGCCCTCCATGGCTGTATATTATATTGCCAGAGGAGGGCCTGTTTATCATTATTATGGGTCTGAGGTTATCTCAAATATTAGGGGCAGCCATGTATAATCAAAGCCAACAGTACCATCATCAAGGCTATGGGGCCATGGCAATGTATGAAGTTGTTTCTCAAATCTGTAAAGTCCATCGGGAAGAGGTATAGAAACAGGAGCATAATCGCCATCAATATAAACCCAGCGATACAGGCCAAAACGCCTGTCTACACTGTCATAGCGGGGAAGATAGTATAAAAAATCACTAATGTCAGTTACCCTGAAATCAAGTACATACCACTCGCTATCTATTAGCTTGAAACCCCTTCTTATCCGCTGAATATAATATCGGTCGCTTGATGCATTGGTAACGGTATACGTAATTGCTCGCCTATCGTGTACCTCAATATTTTCAATGAACACATTTATGGGATGATCATCAAAAGGATACGGCCAGTGGGTCATCTCGAATGGTAAGGCGTAAGCATCATCATGAGACATAAAGCTTTTTACCAAAAATACGGCTACGAGGGCTAGCAGTATCCCCGCCAGAAATATGCAGAGCTTCAGTCCAAGGCTTTTGGTCATATAAACCTCCCTCACAAATGTGATAAGACCTGTGTATTACTTCACGCATAGTAGTATCTGCATATTTCGCTGTCAATGCCCCAAGTTATGCAAAAACAGGCCCTCCATAGCTGTATATTGCCAGAGGAGGGCCTGTTTATCATTATTGTGAGCCCGAGGTTATCTCCACTATTAGCGGCAGCCATGTATATTCATAGCGACTACCATCAGGCATATGAGGCCATGGCCATGTATACAGTGGTTTCTCAAACCTGTAAAGCCCATCGGGAAGAGGTATAGGAACATGAACATAATCACCATCTATATAGACCCAGCGATGCAAGCCAAAACTCCTATCTACACTGTCATAGCGGGGAAGGTGATATAATATATCGTTAATGTCAGTTACCCTTAAACCAAGTACATACCACTCGTTATCTATTAGCTTGAAACCCCTTCTTATCCGCTGAATATAGTATAGGTCACTTGAAGCATTAGTTACGTTATACGTAATTACTCGCCTATCGTGTACCTCAATATTTTCAATGAATACATTTACGGGATCATCATCAAAAGGATACGGCCAGCGTCTCAACTCGAATGGTAAGACGTAAGCATCTTCATAAGACATAAGGCCCTTTACCAAAAATACAGCTACGAGAGTTAGCAGTATCCCCGCCAGAAATATGCAGAGCTTCAGTCTAAGGTTTTTGGTCATATAAACCTCCCCACCAATGTGATAAAACCGCCTTGAATAAATGTGCAAAACAGGCCCTCCATGGCTGCATATTGCCAGAGGAAGGCCTGTTTATCATTATTGTGAGCCTGAAGTTACCTCCAATATCAGGGGCAGCCATGAAGCCTCACGTTCAACGCCCCTCTCATCCCTAAGAGGCCATGGATACAGCGGCTTTGCAAACATGTAAATACCATCAGGAAGGGTAATGTCATTAAAATTAACAAAGTGAAATAGAGAAAAACTCCAAACAACACTGCTGTTAGGAGGAACAAAGTATACCCAATCCACGACGTCGGTTGTGTTGAAATGAATCAAAAACCATTCACTACCTATTAACTTGAAGGCTCTTCTAATCCGTCGAAAATGATAATACGCGCGATTTGACGTATTGGTGATTGTATACACAATCTCCTGCCTATAACTACAGTATTCAACACTGTGGATATACATGTGTTCATGGAACTCAATAGTAGAGGGGGCACTGCTCAGGCGAAATGGATAATAGTGAAATGCGTCATTCTGAGGGATATTTCTCACCAATGAAAGCATGATGCCGATAGCTAACATTGTCACTGTTAGAAATACACAATATTTCAATTTTAGTTCATTTGGCATGTGAGCTTTTCCTGAATTTAACTTGCTGGAATTGATGAAAGCCAGCGTGAAAAATGAAAAGCAGGTGAATATATCCAATATTCAGTACGAGTTGAATCAATACGACACATTATACGTCCCATATGCACACCCGCAAGCCGTATTTGTGCACCTCCTGAGTAAAAAATAGTCCCGCCACTGTCACCTGTTATAGGTGCGTTTGGCCCAGTAGGTGTTACATGATGCACGCCAGTTGCCGCAATATTGCGTTATTGTATGCCACTACTTTATCTGTGTCATTGTTCTTTAGACAAAAATTAATAACTACTTGATAATATTCAACAAGCAAATCACAAAAACCAAAGTCAATAAGCTTAGGAAGGGTGACAGTTTCTATATACTCCAATGATCCAGGTATTGAAATTAACATCAAATGCTTTAGCGTATCGAACACAAGCATCCAGTAATCTGCCAAATACATATCACTGGTAATCATGTCCATACCATCTTTTATGCAAACCATACATTCTTCTGCCTTGTTACTGGCGCGCAGAGTCTGTGCTTTATAATACATACCTCGCACATACAATCCTGTGCTTTTATCTTCTATATATGGAAACGCTGTATCAAAGTATTCAAGTGCCTCACCATATCTACCTAAATGATAATAGATTTCTCCTGCATAGATATATGCAAATCCTGTTGATGAATCTGTGACACCCGTTGCCCTTGCAAACCTGAGACAATTATTAATAGTCGTAAGAGCTTCATCACTTTGGCCTATTTTACAACAGTCACGCGCTATGTAGGACTGTATATACATATCATATCTATGGTTGTCGGTACTGTCGGCTAACTCCTGTGCTTTTTTAAAATACTCTATCGCTTTACGCGAGTACCCCATATCTGACAAACAGTACGCAAAACCATAGTAATATGCAACATCAGCCCATTCCGGCTGTCCAACTTCCTCAGCTTTTTGCAAAGCAATAAGGGCTTTTCTATACTGGAAGTTCATACGCTCACGATACGATACAAGACGGTAGTAGTAGTGATTATGAATATTACAAAACTCTGGCTGCCTGGCCTCTAAGTAGGCCATTTTATTATTAAAGCTTTCTATATCGCCCTTAGCCGCGTAGAATCTGGCAAGAATCAAATTGTACAAAAAATGCATATGCGCTTCGGCGAAATTATTCACATACCTATCATGTTGAGGAATAAAAGCTTCCGCCTCATCAAGCTCGTAACGCACAATCATGTCGTCCCAAATAAAGAGCGATTTTTCAAACTTCCTTCGCTCCAGTGGAGTAAGTGGTCTTGCTTCTTTCACTAAATTTAGCTTTAACTTTAAAATTTTACCCATAATCCACCCAAAAAATAAGTTATACGACACGTCCTTCCAAGGTTTGACAACCTATTAATTGGATTATAAAGGCATTATTTCCGTTTGTCAACAGTTGTCGAAAACTTTTAAGGAAAGAGTGCATTCCTGTTTTAACTGCAAAGAAGCCTGCGGCATCAAACCGCAGGCTTTTTTGAGTTATAGCTTTTTAATGTCAAAGGTCATCTACAACACGGGTTAAGCTCGAAACAGCTCATTCCATGTTATAACGCCAATAATGCCATCTGCATTCAAGCCGCGCTGTTCTTGAAAAGCCACAACAGCCGCTTCGGTCAATGGGCCAAAAGCACCATCATTTACAAGTTGCGGCTTAGCACCCAAGGTATTTAGCATTTCTTGCACCTGCTTGATACTTGGCCCTTGCATACCTCGCCGCAATACAACCCCAGGATATGGCGGCCATATATTTTCAGGCGGTGGAGGGGGTGGCAGTGGCAGTGGTGGCGGGGACGGTGGTTGCGTAATCACCGGCGGCGGTGTATTTACAGGGTCAGTTGATGACAAATCAGGAAACGCCGTATAAGTCCCAGAAATCCTTATTTCGGTAAAACCCCCATGAGTAGATGGCCGCAAATCTTGAATAGACAGGTCTGATGCAAGTGGTATTCTATTAACGCTGTTTATATTTCTTGTAATGGCACGTTCGTTAAAAAATACACGCATCCTTGGGCTACCCCAGATACTTCTTGCACCTATCGATAGTACATCTATTTCTCCCGGCCTTATATTTCGCACAAAAGGGGTATTTGATACAACCAAATTGAAAACTGATGAACCACTGTTGGCTTCATACGGTAATGTGCCAATTCGTATTTCTTGAACTGTTGTATTTCTTCGCAGCGCATCTTCGACTTGCGCTTCGGTGTAGTTAAGCCTAAAGAGTCCATTAATGTAAATTTGATGCCCAATCCTTGTCCAGTGCCCAACCCGGTCACTGTATTGACCTTGAATAACGCCATTCCCAATTTGCAAGGAGGGTGTCCAAGTGCCATATTGGAAATTAGAATGTAAGTCAATGTTCATAAAACGCTACCTCCACTCAAATATTGCTTTCTAAGAAAATTATATTCCTAGATTAATGTTTGAGTGAATCTAAAACGTCAATTTTCGTTGCAGGCCAACTTACAGCACCAATCTCTCAGGCACATTTTTGCGTGCGCAATACTCATTCCAAACCGCCTGCCAAGGCAGCATCTTTTTCTCCTCCAGCATCAAAAGCCGCTGGGTAAAATCAAGACTTTCTTCTGCCTTCTGCAGTTGGGTATAGGGCTCAAGCAAGGCCATAAGCAGGGCCTTACGCACATTTCGGCCCCCTATTGCCCAGGCCATAATCCTGTCAATAGACCCATCAAAGAAATCCATCCCTATATGCACCCTGTCAAGGAGCTTGTGCCGGATTATTTCTTGGGCAATAGCCATAAGCTCGTCGTCTAAGATTACAACATGGTCGCTGTCCCAGCGTACCGGACGGGATACATGTAGAAGTATCTGGTCAACAAACAAGGAAACAGCGGATATTTTTGCAGAAATATACTCCAGTGGGTGGAAGTGCCCGGCATCCAGGCATAGGGCCACGTTATTTTTCACGGCATAGCCCATGTAAAACTCGTGGCTGCCTACGGTGTAGCTTTCCAGTCCAATGCCAAAGAGCTTGCTTTCCACGGCGTCTATGATGTGTGCCGGGTTCATTTTTTTTGCGAAAATTTCGTCAAGAGCCTCTTCCAGACGTTTCCGTGGGGTTAGCTGGTCGGCAGGGATATCTTTGTAGCCATCGGGAATCCATACATTTACTACCGAGGCTTGGCCGGTTTTTTGCCCAAAGTACGCCCCTATTTCCCGGCAGCGCTTGCAGTGCTCTATCCAAAAAGCCCTTATTTTTGGGTCTGGATGGCTTAGGGTAAGACCGTCTGCGGATTTTGAGTGAGAATACAGGGTTGGGTTAAAGTCCAGCCCTAGGCCGCGCTCTACGGCCCAGTCTATCCAAGTGCTAAAGTGGGCTGTGGTTATTTGGTCTCTGTCCACGCCATTTACATCGCCGTACATGGCATGAAGGTTTACTTTGGCGGCGCCAGGGATAAGAGCCAGAGCCTTGTCCAGGTTGGCCCGCAGCTCGTCTGGGGTTTTTGCCCGGCCGGGGTGGTTGCCGGTAGATTGTATGCCTCCGGTTAAATCATCATTGCCTTCAAATCCCCGTACATCGTCACCTTGCCAACAGTGTACAGATATTGGGATAGTGTCCAGGCGGGCAAGGGCCGCTTCTGTGTCTACGCCTATATTTGCGTAGATTTGTTTTGCGCTGTTGTATGCGCTCATTTAATCACTCCTTATACATATAGTTTTTTCATTTTTGACAAAAGCGATTTGGCTGTACTATGGAGGTGATGTCTTTATTAGACAGCCTTTTTCAGTCTACAGCATCTGCATAATCAAAGACAGCAGCCCAATCAAAAACCCAAACAGCCCGCCAAGCCAGATAATCAGCTTAAGCTCCCGCCCAACCACAGACAGCAGCACCTTTTCAGTCTCGGCTACATCCAGGTTGCTTAGCTTTTGCTCTATCATCTCGGATATGGGCATGTGGGTGGCCAGGTATGACGCGGCCACTTCCAGCACACGGCGTATTGCAGATGCATATGGCTCCCGCTGGAAAAGTATCTGTGCACCTTCCCGGATATGGAAGCCGCATATTCGCTGGCCTAGCTGCTGTTGTTGAGCATTTTCCTCAGATTCAGCCAGATGCCCTGTCTCTTCCAATAAATCAGCCTGCTCCTTGATCTTAAGTGAAACAACCTCCGCAGCCATCACACTATCAATAGCGCCGTGGACTGCCTCTCTAAGGGCATCTTGGTTATCCGGTTCCGAAAGGTAAGCAAACACCGCCTCTTTAATATTGCGGTATATTTTATCATGTTTTACAAATAAAGCAGCAAATGGATTTATACTTTTTGACGCCACCTGGGCGGTAAGCTCTGCCAGCTTATCGTCAAGGGCTGGAAACCGCTGTGGTAAACTAATAAGGCCTTCAACAACTTTTGGAAGAAAGACATCCACAGCCTTTTTTGCAGGGGTGGATAGGGCCGAGGCCACATAGGCAGGAGGGTCTGATATTCCCCAGCTTTCTAAGGCCTCTCCCACAGTGCAATCCGGCAAAGGCCACACAGACGGGTCTGCCAGCTTGTCCGCAAGCACATCTGGGGTCAGCAGGTGGGTGCTTATTGCCTCACCTAGCTTGCGAGCCAGCCGCCCCCGTTCCTTTGGGATAAGCCCAGGGGTAAAGGGGATGCGCAGGCCAAATATCCGCTTCTCTTTATGGGGCCTAAAAAGCATTTTTATGGCTATCCAGTTGGTAGATAGCGCAATTATTCCGCCAAGTATGGGCGGCAGCAAAATGGCAATGATGTTCATATAGTCGCTCTTTTCTTATCAGTAGTGTAGTATAGTGGAAACTTAGCAAAACCCACTTTTCAAGGAGTGATTACAATAGAAAATCTAACCACTCGGGCAGGCCTGCGCACCGTTATAGACCGATACGGCATCCAAACCCGCAAAAAACTTGGCCAGCATTTCCTAGTAGACACCCATGTTGTAGACAAAATTATTTCCGCCGCTGCCCTGACCCAGGACGACTGCGTACTGGAAGTAGGCCCCGGCCCTGGCGGTCTTACCCAAGCCATGTTAAATTACGCCGGGCATGTAATAGCCGTAGAGCTGGATAAACAGTTAATCCCTGTGTTGACGGAGCTATTTTCCGGCCCCAATTTTACCATAATCCAGGGGGATATCCTAAGGGTTGACCTGCCGCAAATCCTTGCCCCACACCAAGACCGGCCAATCAAAGTAGTGGCCAACTTGCCCTACTATATCACAACGCCGGTGATTCTATACTTGCTGGAAAGCGGCCTACCTTTCACTTCCATTACGGTAATGGTGCAGAAGGAAGTGGCAAAGCGAATGGCCGCAAGCCCCGGTACAAAGGACTATGGATCACTGACCTTAGCCATAGGGTACTACGCTGATGTAGAGTTGGTGGCAAATGTCCCCGTCAACTGCTTTATGCCACGCCCGGCGGTAGATTCGGCAGTTGTGCATTTGACTTTGCGACCCGGGCCACCGGTTGCCACAGATAAAGAGCGGCTTTTTAATGTAATCCATGCGGCGTTTAATCAGCGGCGCAAGACATTGGTCAATGCGCTTTCCGCAGGGTTGGAGATGGACAAGGCCCATATTGCAAATGTGCTGGAAAGCTGTGGTCTCAAAAGTGATGTCCGAGGCGAGACCCTGGATATGGCCGCTTTTGCTATAATCGCGGAAAAGTTATAGCATAAGTTTTTATGCCCGGTTGATGATGGATAGTCCCCAATGGATAGATAGGAGGCAAATATGTCTGCATTTGTTCTAAAAATAATTGCACTAGCCGCGATGCTAATAGACCATGCCGGGGCCGCCTTCCCCGATTATATCCCTTTCGGAACCCGTATCATAGGCCGCCTCACCTTCCCTATCTTTGTGTATCTATTGGCAGACGGTTTCCGCCATACCCGCAATCCTAAAAAATTCTTACTTAGGCTTTTCGCATTTGCCCTAATATCCGAAATCCCCTACGATTGGGCCGTAACCCGCATCACCAATGTCCAGCAGGGTCTTAGCCCATGGCACGTGAGCTTTCTAAATAATACGAATATCTTCTTCACATTATTGCTTGGGGGGCTTGCAATTTTTGCGTTTCAGCAGATTTGGGATGCCTTTGTCATGCCATCGGACACAGAATCCCATGAAAAAAAGCCCCTTACAAAAGACCTTGCGGGGCAATATGCCGTTGTTGTGGCAATGACCGCCGCCACTACCTTAGCCATTATGTGGATTGCTGACTTTTTTGGCGCTGACTATGGGGGCTATGGGGTGTTGTTTATTTTGCTTATGTATGTTGTAAAGCCAAGGTGGCTAAAGTTTGCGGTATTCACAGTCATGAATGTCTTCCAGCACCAATGGCTGCGGTTTGTGCTTCAAGGGTATTCTTTTGACACCAGATATTACTTACTGGTTGTGGCAACTGTGCTTACATTGCCACTTGTAGCGCTATATAACGGTAAGCGGGGCCCCAGCCTAAAATGGCTGTTTTATGCTGCCTATCCGACACATCTTGCAATACTGGCCGCCATTGCATGGCTAGTGTATTAGCAAAACACAAATAATTTCAGACACGCCTACGAACAACCTTGCATATCCTGTAACAAAGCGGGACTTCCCGCAGAAGGAATTGCAAGGAGGATGGCTATGGAAGAAATGTATATCCTGCACCAGCTAGGAGGACATGAAGAAGAACCAGCAGAAATCATATGTCCTGAAGTCACAGTACCAGATGAAATCACACTCCCAGAAAACCCATCAATGCCGGAAACGGAAGAACAGGCCGCACCAGAACTTTCAGCAGAATCCATCGGCGAGCCTGTTGTGGAGTCTGTTATCGAACCTACTATGGAACTAACTTCCGAACCCACCACACCAACAGACGAACCCTGCTGGGATATGGAGCTAGCCCAGGCCTACGTTAGAGATCAACCCCTAGATGGCATTTTCCCACCGGAAGAAGGCCTGCGGATGGGAACCGCATTCCCAAATCTATCAAAGCCCTACGACGGGAGGCCCTAGTCATGGAAAGAGACGCATTATTACGCGAGATTACGATTTTGGACTTTATGGCCCTGGATTTGCAATTATTTCTAAACACTCACCCCACAGACACAAGCGCCTTGGAAATGTACAACGACTGCGTAACCCGCAGCGCCGAAATGCGTGCAGAATACGAAGAAGACTATGGGCCCCTGATGGCATTCCGCTCTCATGGTCAGCCAGGCTGGACCTGGAACCTAGAACCCTGGCCCTGGGAAGAAAAGTTTAACTTTGATATTACCGAAAGGCTGTAGGAGGCTGGCATGTGGATTTATGAAAAAAAATTGGAATACCCGGTGCGGATAAAGTCAACCAACCCCGGCCTTGCAAAGATAATAATCGCCCAATATGGCGGCCCCGACGGCGAGCTCGGCGCTGCCCTTAGGTATCTTAGCCAGCGCTTTACTATGGTCACGCCACAGGCAATCGCATCACTTAACGATATAGGTATGTCGTTGACTAAAATGCGCCTTTGGCATTGATACTATTCCATAAGTCCTCATTATGTTACTGCGCTTTGTGTAGTATAGCGCGCTATCACAATCTCTCCTCTGCCGTCAGCTCTGCGTCTGTGCTCCCCTCAATATATCGCACAATCTCATCTAACGACCGCTGGGCATGGGCCGCCTCGCCGGATACAACAGCGATGCCGATGGTCAATGTCTGGTGTATATCCTGGGTATCCACTTCTGCGATTGACGCGTTAAAGCGCTGCCGCACCTTATCTATGAGGCTTCGGCAAACCTGACGCTTATCCTTTAGAGATCCAGCGTGGGCGATAAAAAAAGTAAGCACCGCGGATTCTACATACATGTTTTACACCATCCTCATTTAATAGAAAACTGCAATACCGCATTCACCACATGTTGCGCTTTCGCTTTTTCCAAAAAGACCAAAACCGGCTTGCGCACTTTTTTGTTGTTGCTATTTGGGGTCATTTCACGTTTCCGACAGGGCTGGAAAACGAAAATATTCCGGTAGATTCCAATCACCACATATAAAATAAGGCTCGTTCAGTGGCTCCCACTTAGTGGTTACCCCCAGCCAATCCGGGCAGAATTCGAACTCCACGCGGATTACGCCGGAGAATGGCAGTTCTTTTGCAATATCATCAAATGTTATGGACCCATCGCCGCATATCACATCTGATAAAAACAGGGTTTCACCAACCTGTCTTGCAACGATAACTACGCCGCACTTGGCTAAGAAATATATGTGATTCTTATACTTAGGATTCGTCAGCATCTGGCATATCTGCACGGTTTCCGTGTTTACGCTGTCCACTAAGCTTGAATAGGCTCGCCTTCCGTACAGGGCCTTCTGCACAATGTCATCGTCAATAGTACATTTTTCGCTGGCAATATTATCAATGGCGATATCCATCACCGGGCGATAAGTCTGCACAGGTCTAAACCCAAATCTGGTATAAAACTCAGTAACCGTATCATTTGCGCCTAAAAATGACGGGACATTCGGGTACATATCCAGCACATGTTCAATCAACATGCGGGAAAGCCCCTTGCCACGCTGGCTAGCCCGTGTGGCCACTGCCCCAAACTGGTGCGCCCGGACGGGCTGGCCCCTTACTAGCATGTCGGTCTTGAAAATGCAAACATTGGCAAGCATTTTGCCGTCTTCCATGATGGAGTGGCTTTCGTACCGCTGATCCCAAAGGTTCCTCTCAAGCCATGGCTTAAATGAAAACTTAAATACCTCCTGTACCAAATCATCAAAAGCTGCTGTATAAATTGGGTCATTGCCGCTATTTATTGAAATAGTCATGTCGCACCTCCACCGATATACTTTGCCATAAGCAGACATGGGTTACATTCATACAATGTTTTTACCGTCAAGAAGTCTATCTTCTTCATCAGTCCTTTGTACTTAATGGCTTTATCTTCGCGCCAACAACGCTTCAAAATTCGCCACAAAAGATAGGTTCTGCTCGGGCTTCCGCTTTGCAGGCCCCTTAACTCGCCCGCCAGCCATGCGGATCTTCCTAGCAGTGTGCCGCTGCGTAAGCAGCCCATCAATATTGTTGTCTGTGTACACCATCCCGTCTTGGCGGATGGGGATGCCCCGCCGCGCAAGGCACATTGCGGCAAGTCCGTAGTCCTGAGTCACAACTATATCGCCGGGTTCAATCATGTTCACTAAAGCGAAATCCACACTGTCATTCCCGGTGGAAACTGTGATGGTTTTCGCCCCAGGCTTCTCAAAAACATGTGCCGAATCGCAGATTATCACACAGTCCACATTCGCCTTAACAGACAAATTCACCGCAACATCCACTACCGGGCAGCCGTCTGCATCTATAAACACTGTCATTACATATCCCCCTACTTCGCTGGCAGCAATGTCACTATGCCTGACTGATATTCCGTGTCATTATTATCCCACAGCTTCCCTAATCGTAACCCGCACTGTATCACCAGGCTGCTTGCCTATCTTCTCGCGAATTGCTTTCAAAATACCAATGACATAACATATGGAACTATCGGGATTTTTCACCCCCATGTTAACGATGCTGCCATCGTAAGGCTCGCCGTCAAATGTGGCATGAACCCTCACCCGGCCCTTGCCAAACTCTGTGTGGATATCATGGGGAAAGACTACGTATGCTCCGCCCCGGCCCGAGTCTGAAGAATGAACTACTGCTTCATATTCATATATTTTGTCCTTCATGGGCATCCTCCTCATGCACATTGACACTCAACGTTATTATAGCAATCCTACTTGAGTTGATTTTCAAGTTGATTGTCTATAACCACCTGTGACACCGCTCTCCCGGAACACATAGTCGGCGATTATCTTGCTATGGGTTCTGGCAATATTCTCAGGCAGTTCGTTAATACTAAACCACTCGAAGGAAAGAGACTCTTCATCCATAACCGCCACTTCCCCGGTATAGTCACATGTTTCATATACCAAAGTCACAACCTGAAACTCGTCCCCATTTTGGGCAACGCAAAGGTACTCCGCACCCGAGTACGCGCCAAAAAGCGACAGCGCACCAATGTGGAGTCCTGTTTCTTCCAATATTTCACGCCTTACCGTATCTTCCGGCGACTCTTCCAGCTCCATCAAGCCACCGGGCAGTCCCCATTTGCCATAGGGGTAGGCACGCTGCTGCATCAAAATCTGCCCCTGATTATTGCGGATAAACGCGCAGCAGCCCGGCAGAAGAATACGCATGTGTCCTATTAGTGCACGGATATCCTCAATGTATCCCATGGATAAAGCCACCTCTTTTTGTTAGTCACTCTGTTTTACCATACAGTTCCACATGTGCGTGCAACCCCAATGCCGCTTGGTTCCAAGTGCGATCAACTATACATGCCGATTGTTTTCTCAGCCCCATTCAGCCCACACATCAGGCTGATAGCCTATAGTTGCCTTTTTCCCATTTCGCACGATAGGGGTTTTAAACATCCCCGGGTTTTCTTGCAGCCTTTCTTCCACATCGGCTTGGCTGGCAAGATGCTTGATAAACTGGCTTTCGTATTCCTTGGATTTTTCGTCAATCAAATTAGCCATCCCGCCGACGGCGCTTTTGACGCTTTGATACTCGCCCTTACTTAGGCCATATTTTACGATATCTATAAGCTGATATTTTATGCGACGCTCTTTGAAGTACCGCTCGGCCTTTTTTGTATCAAAACACTTAGCCTTGCCAAAGATTTGAATATTCATAACAACCCCCAAGGGCCAAACGGCTGCGCTGCATGACCCGCTAATATTGATGTGATTCTATTAATTCTCTATATCTTCCAGTCTTAAAAACCCGCCATGATAGGCCACAATGCCACTTGGGTTGAAGGACTTTATTTTCTCCAAAGACTCATCGGACTGTGCCATATCAAAGGTATGCACTGGGTTTGAACCTGTTAGTTGGCCGTCTTTGATATTTACTGCATCGCCGCAGATTATTATGCCGCTCTCTTGCAGATGCAGCACAATATGCCCTGGGGTATGACCAGGGGTGTGAATTACCTCTATGCCGCCGCCTATTGGCAACACTGTGCCATCCTGCAGGGTTTCCGTGATAGTGATTTTATTATCAGCGTAATACTCCTTCCACCAATCGCACCGCTCACGCATCTCATCTGAAAGAGTGTCGTACTCCGCAAGTCTGGCTGCTAACTTGATAGGAGTTTTTCGTCCGTCGATATAGGGAGCCTCCTCCACGTGGGCCAGCACTTTGATATCAGGAGCCAATTTTTGCAAATCTGGCACACATCCAACATGATCTAAATCCTGATGAGTAATAATTAGGTGTGTCAGGTTCTCAACACTAAAGCCTTCGTCTATGATGGCTTTAGTAATCATTTCGGCTTGACCAGGAAAACCAGCGTCAACTAGTACAAGATTGTTTTCATCCCAGATCAAGACGAGATTTACCGCCTTTGGCCCTCCAACAGGCAGCAATGCTACATTGCTTGCAATTCTCATTGTAATACCTCCTATATTTGTTGTCATATATTCAGCCCAATCATACTGCCGTCCGGGTTTTTGGCGGCAGATGCGATTTAAAGGTCAATTGTTATATACAATGTTCCAGTACCACAGGCACTGTATTCTTGATAGTAAGGCTATCCATTGTCACCTCGCAGTCCACTGCAGAAACTCTCACACCCGCATCTTGGGTTGCAACCAGCGCCGCACCAAAGGCAGGATGGATATCATAGTTGGGCGAAAAATGGCGGATACCTGTCATTTGTATCACAAACACCACATGGGCTTCATAGCTGTCGTTTATGCACCGGGAAAGCCCCCGCAAGTGCTTTACACCCCTCTCAGTTGGGGCATCTGGGAAAAGAGCCACGCTGTCTTTTTCCAATGTCACACCCTTTACCTCAATAAACATTTTCCGCTTGTTGGCTTCCACGTAGAAATCGAAACGGGAATCACCATAGGTTACCTCGGACTTAATATGTGTTATGCCACTCGCAAACCGGCCAGATTGCAAGTACTCTAAGAAGACCTTGTTCGGCGCCTGGCTGTCGATATTAATAAGCCGACCGCCATCTGCCGCCTCAAAGCCGGATTCAAAAGTTAAAGCGGGTTCACCCGGTGTGGATGCGTCTGATTTCCTTGACCCACAAACCGCTGGCTTGAAAACCGTAACCAAGTCATAGCCTGTGACACGCTCAGGCTTGCTTGTGCGGTTTACATATACCCTTGCGCCTGGAATCAGCAACTCCTCACATCGCCCGGTGTTTTTCACATGGCAACGCTCACGCTGGCCGTTTATTTCAACCTCTGCAATAAAGCGGTTTGGCCGCGACCTAAAAATCCCCTTATATACGCTTTCGTACTTTAAGCCTCTATGCGGTGTATTCAATCTAATCCCAATCCTCGCCAGCTAGTTTCTTTTGCAGTAGCTTTAGCTGTGCAATACGCCCCTTATAATCTGGCAAAACTCCAGCCACAACCGCCCAAAATCGCGCCGAGTGGTTCATTTCAACCAAATGGGCCAGCTCATGAACTACCACATAATCAATGACATCTTCCTCAGCCATCACAAGCCGCCAAGAGAAATTCAAGCTTTTTTTGTATGAGCAGCTGCCCCAGCGGGTTTTTGCGCTGTTTATTTTTACTGCCGATGGCGTCACGCCCATCTTAGCAGCGTAAAAATCCACACAGCTTGTTATATGAGTCTTCGCAATATCCTTGTACGCTTTGATACAATGGGCTTTTACATGCTTTGGCGATAACCCAGAAGGTAAGTAAAGCGATCTATCATCAAAACCCATAGATGCCTCTTCATGTGGGACAATCGTACTGCGGCTTATTACTGAGCCTGGAGCAATTACATAAGGCTCTCCAAAGAGTGATATCACACTGCCATAATCAACAACGAATGACGCCTTCTTCTCTGCATGGGCACGCTGTTTAGAAAGTGTTGACAAAATCCACTTTTCTTTCGAAAGCATAAAACATTCAATTTCCCACTTAGCCATCCGTAGCGGCGCACGAACTTCCACCTCACCATTACGAATGTATATTGCAGCGGTTTTTCGATTAGAGCGGACCAACGTATATATAAGCACAGTTTCTCCTTAACTCAGCAAAATCATTATCCCTATCATGTTTTACATGGCTATCCCCTACCCAAATACCTCAATAGCCGCAACAACCCGCAGCATGTCCTCATCCACCTTGCTGCGGCCATACGCGTCAAGGAAGCGATTGCGATATTTATCTGTTTTAAGGTTCCAATTCAATGACCACATTCCCCAAAATAAATCAAAATGCCTATCGCCGACACCGCTGGAATCAAGGTCGATAAACCCGGCAAATCTCCAGTTATTAAGGATTATATTGGGCAAGCAATAATCCCCATGAAGCAGGGTATCTGTTTTCAACAATCCGCCGTACTTTTCTATAACCCCCCATGCTTCGGCCTCGCTTGTGTACCCCCAGCTATCGGGGAAGTGGCTTTTGTTGTATGCCCCTGCTTCCTTGTTGCGGGCGGCATTGGCCAGATGCTGCTCTGTGTTGTTTGTGAAGGGGCAGCCTGTGAAATCTGTCTCGTGCAGCATAACCAGACACTCTGCTGCAATATCGCACAGCTTCTCTGGTTCTTCTAAATATTTTGCTGCAGTGCAATCATCGCCATGGATTTTCTCGGTTAGAAGCCAGTCCTGCTCGTCTGAGATATAAGCAAGCACTTCGGCAGAGAGCCTCCTAGTAGATTGTCTGCTTGCGGATACTCCATTCAGCCTTTTCCCATGAGCCGCAATAGGGGCGACCGCCCTGCATTGGGAAAAATACCGCATCATTATGGCCTCGCGCTCCAAGCTACCCTTAGGCGCGGATTTCAAGAAGTATCCGTTGTCCTTGTCTATAAATATTACCCGCGCCACAGCCGAGCAACTGCTGTCATATATGCTTGCGCCGGATAAAAGCGGCTGAAGCTCACCCGGATAGGCGGCAATATCAATGTCAACCGGCTTTAGATTCATATACTAACAACCGCCTCTGCAGGAATCCATCCGGTGATGCCGCATTCGTTAGTCGCCAGCAGCCATGCATATACAATCTCATTAACCTCTAAAACATCGCCTTCATCCTGCACCAACTCGGTAGGATTGTAGTCCCGTATCAACACGCCATTTTCTACAAATAGCTCAGGGACATAAGTTTGATATCCATCAATCTCGCAAGCGTGCCAATGTAAAAAATGAGTGTCTTCCTTTATCTCCATCGCAACCTGCATGCCTTTTGAAAATGTCGGAAACTGCCCTTCACCAGAGTGTTCCTGTATAACTTTTACTCTCATCAATATATCTCCTTTATTACATATACGCCGTATCTGCCTCTATAGCAATTTTCGTTTTCGTAGTCGCCTTACTTCGCCAAAAACGGCTTAAAGCCGCCGATTTTTGGCTCGCAACGCGACAACGAAAACTGAAAATGCTATATCCAAAAGCTTTTGTCGGTATCATCAAAACGGCAACAAATAACTTTTATCATTATCATCAAAACTGGATTTTCATCTTTAACTCCTCATACACCAGGCAGCTAACAAGATGGTCATTGACCATGCCCGTGGCCTGCATAAAGGCATATATTATTGTAGAGCCCACAAATTTAAACCCAAGCTTTTTCAAATCCTTGCTTAGCTTATCAGAAATGAGTGTGGTTGCAGGGATATCTTCAAGTTTTTCTATATGACCCACAATGGGCTTATTGTCTACATACGTCCATAAAAACTTATCAAAACTGCCGTGGTTTTCCGCTATGTCAAGGAATAGCCTTGCATTGGTTATGGCAGCGTTGATTTTAAGGCGGTTTCTTATTATTCCTTCGTTAGTCATTAGCTCTTGGATTTTCTTGTCATCATAACGGCTAACAATATGTGGATCAAAGCCATCAAAGGCCTTTCTGTAGGCCTCCCGCTTTTTAAGCACGGTTATCCACGAAAGCCCGGCTTGCGCACCCTCCAAAATCAGCATCTCAAACAGCTTACGGTCATCGTGGACAGGCCGCCCCCATTCATTGTCGTGATAGTCAATATAAATGGGAGTTTCCCCCGCCCATGGGCATCGTGTGCCAGGGAGGCGACTAGGGTCTGTTGATTGTACCTGCATCCCTGGATTGCTAATGTTTTTACCGCTCATATGTGACTCCTTATGTATTTATTAACAATTTCGCATGAATGAACGTGTTACGTTTCAGGTTTTGACCAAATCATCAAAAGCGGTAATGGCCGCGCCGCAATGCCACACGCCACATGATAATGCATATCCATATTGTAGTGTTTTACAGCGGCAAAAACAATGGCAAGTCAGGGCCAATAATTTATTTCATCAGACAGACACTATATCAAATATCACTGCATAAACTGCTGAGACATAACATGCCCTTGATTCAAGGAGCAATCAAACCCTCAAGGTGATGCCATTGGACAAAAACGAAGACAAACCCATCATGCGTGTAGGCGCGTACTGCCGCGTTTCCACAGAAAGGTCAGATCAAGCCAATTCCTACGAAAGTCAGCAGCAATATTTTAAACAATACATAGACCGCAACCCCAAATGGATACTGGCGGAGATTTTTGCCGATGAAGGCAAGTCTGGAACCAGCACAAAAAAGCGTACAGCATTTAACCGCATGATTGCCAGCGCAAAAAACGGCGAGCTAGACATGATAATAACAAAGGAGATTTCCCGCTTTGCAAGAAACACCCTAGACAGCATCTACTATACCCGTGAGCTAAAGCGCGTAGGTGTTGGCGTGCTATTCCTAAACGACAATATAAACACCCTAGACCCAGATGCAGAACTGCGTCTGGCAATTATGTCCAGCATAGCCCAAGAGGAATCCAGAAAAACCTCCGACCGCGTAAAATGGGGCCAAAAACGCCGGATGGAGCAAGGCATAGTTTTTGGCCGAGACATGCTAGGCTACGATGTCCAAGGCGGCAAAATGTACATAAACAATGATGGCGCAGAAATTGTAAGGCTAATCTTCCACAAATATGTAAACGAAGGCAAGGGAACCAGCATTATAGCCCGCGAGCTCCATGAAGCCGGGCTAAAAAGCCATAGACACAAAACCAAATGGTCAAATACAGCAATCCTGCGCATAATCCGCAACGAAAAATACTGTGGCGATTTAGTGCAAAAAAAGACATTTACTCCAGATTACCTGACCCACGAAAAAAAGCAAAACCGCGGCGAAGAAGAGCTTATCACAATAAAAAACCACCACCAGCCCATTATATCCCGCGAAGTATTCAATAAAGCGAATGAAATACTCGCACACAAATCCCTATCCCAAGAAGGTAAGGCCAAATACTCCAACCGCTATGCCCTCTCGGGCAAGATAAAATGCGGCATCTGCGGCTCCACATATGTAGCACGGACAAAAAAGCGCAAAGACGGCAGTCAACGCAGAACTTGGCAGTGCTATAAATCAGTACAGCATGGTAAAGCAGGCTGCACCAGCAAAAGTGTCCTTGATGAAGATCTCATGCATATGCTTAGGCTTGCTATACAAAACCATGACAAAGCCAAAGCTTCCGCACAGCACATACCATCACCAATGTCGCATCCCGAATCCAACACAAAGAGCGCAATCTCCCGCATGGCTACCCACCTAAATGATACACCTACAGAAAGTGAGCCTCCAAACAACTCTTACCACCATAATATCTTAGATAAAATAATAGTACATCCCCACAGCCTTATAGATGTACAACTACACGCCCACCCTACAATCTGATCTCCATCACATTACCTGACACAATACAGGTACAGAAGAGCTAGCGCACCTTGAGATGATAGGAACCATTTGCCACCAGCTAGTAGACAAAGCCACCCCCGAGCAAATGCGTGAGGCCGGCATGGATCTTGACTATATCAACCATGGACTAGGTATTCACCCATCCTTTGGCGGGATACCCTGGACAGCAGGTTATATACAATCCAAAGGCGACCCCATCACTGACCTATATGAAAACATGGCTGCAGAGCAGAAGGCCCGCAGCACCTACGAATATCTGCTGGACTTGATAGATGACCCTGATGTAGCGGATCCTATACGGTTTTTGCGGGAGCGGGAGGTTGTGCACTTTCAGCGGTTTGGGGAAAGCCTTTCGATTGTGAGAGATTATCTTGGTAGCAAGCGGATGTTCTATACGAAGCAAAAATAATCAAACCAAACTGATTTAAGTGATTTGCTAAAAAGTGGGGTCTTCATTAGATAGCCCCACTTTTGATTTGCATTCGATGAAATAGCGATTGGTGTTTTGGGTTGGAGTGATCTACGTACTTATTACTCAATGGCTATTTGTGGATTATTGACGAAAGAGATGCACCATAAGCATGTCCAACAGGATGCTTCCCAACTATTTGTTTGCCCATGTACGCATCTTCTCCTCAAACATCATTATAGTCAACGAACCTGAAAAACGGAGTGAGAAGCTAGTCTTTTTGCCGCGCTCCTGCGTCAGCACCTCCTTGCGGGCCTTCTTGGCCCGCCGCGTCGGTACTTCCTTGTTTCG
>Ga0123355_10000462_pt1 | contig 53583 bp, 33 predicted proteins | sample TergutEmb28metaG_3_FD_89872 | JGI IMG/M metagenome (GOLD analysis project Ga0123355, IMG submission 89872) | Embiratermes neotenicus P1 segment gut microbial communities from Petit-Saut dam, French Guiana - Emb289 P1 | ecosystem: Host-associated > Arthropoda: Insects > Digestive system > Gut ... | reverse complement strand
TTTTAAGAACACTCCGTTTATAATAATGTTAGGACAAGCCGCAGGAGATAGAAGGATTTTAGCCAAATCATTAGGCATTTCAAACGAACAACTATCATTTGTCACCCAATCAGGACCAGGGGAAGGGCTTTTATTCTTTGGACATACCATAATTCCATTTATAGACAGATTCCCTAAAGAAACGCAAATGTATAGTCTTATGACTACAAAACCCGATGAGGTACTTTAATGGCTAGGCGTGACTACAAAAAAGCCACAACCAAAGCCAAAAAAGAAAGCTATAGCAAGCAACGAAGGAAAGAAATTAGCAAAAATCGTAAGGCAGATAACATTGATAAAAATGCAAGCAAAGGACACAAATCTGCTACCAATGCCACCAACACTATTATTGACACTGTTGACAAGCAAACAGAAAAAGATTTTAACCTGAAAGATAATAAATTCAGATTAATTCTTGATGAAAAAATAAGTGCTAATAAGAATAAAACTGCCGATGCAGACACTAATACAAAGTCTAATGTAAGCGATTCTGTAGGTACGGTTGATTCCACAGATAAAAATGTTCTAAGCAAAATATCCCAAAATACTCTAAAAGAAAAGGAAAAAGCAGATTCACCACTTACCCAAGTGACTAAAATCGCTGGAGCTGTCCCTACATATGGCAACTACATAAAAGACCGCAAAAGGTTCAATAAACATGCCAAAAAAGTAAAACAATATGCCCAGCCTTATCAAAGTGTATTAACTGCTCCAGATGCTTCTGAAAGTTCTAAGGTCACTAATTCTCATGACACAGCAAAAGGCACAAAAGACAATGATACAAAAATGGATGACTCTACCGTATCAAAAGATACGAAAAGTAAGGATAATGACAAATCTAATGAAAATGACGAAAGTAAAGAAGTTATCCTTAAACAATCTGAGGGGGATGAGGAATCTCATCCTCTTTCAGAAAAAACTTCTAAGCTGGAAGGTTCACGACGTAAAGTAAAACTAACACTCAAAAATAAGCCTACTCTTAAAGATAGTCCAATCCTTGAAGATAAGCCAGTGGTCAAGGAAAATCCATCTAAGAAGAAACAAGGTAGCAAAAACATACGAAATGGCAAAATCATCAAAAACGACCAACAAAGTGATGATAAAAGCAGTAAAAGTGATGAAAGCAAATTTAATGACTTTAATGTTAAAGAAGCCACAATCACTGAATTTAAGGAAGTCAAAGAGTTTGTAGCCAAAGAATTTAATGATGTTAAAGAGTTCAAAGAAGTCAAGGAATTCAAATATGGCACAAATGAAGATGACTTGACATCATCGACAGATAACAAGCTAAAAACTGACTATTCCAAACTCAATACAGACAGTGATAATTTTAAGCTGGATGCAAAGGTTGATAAAGCTGATAAAGGTCGTAAAACCCACAAAGCCTTAAAATCTGCTGATACAGGGAATCCAAAAGAACAACATGAACCAAGTCAAGAATCCCATAAACCAAGTGATAGGTCTGATAAGTCTAGCCATGATGAGTCAAGTCATAAAAAACCGATTCAGAATAAACAAGACCCTATACAGGATTCCGATAAGGAAAGTAACCCATCTGCAAAACCAATAAGCCCAACAGAGCCAGCTAAAATACCCACTCTTACTAAAAAACAGCAAGTCCTAGAAAACAAAATAGATAAACTAAATATCAAAACGTCCAAACTCGATGCAAAGCAAGAGAAAAACATAGGCAAAATGCCTTTTAGACGGGTTAGAGTTACAGAACGTACTTACAATGAAAAAACTGGTAAAGTGCAAAAAACTACAAAAGTAGAAAAACAAGCACTTCATCAGAGTGAAACACGTTGGAATAATCCTAAATTTACTCAGAAACTTGCGGTTGCAAAAGGTGCTGGTGAAAAGATTGATGTTATTGCAGAAGCCGCAAGCAAGGGTTTAAAAAAAGTGGCTGTAGTTGCCGTTGCAAGTGAGGTTGCACCAGTGGTTGCTGGTGCTATAATTGCAAAACCTGTTTTAAAATATGGCTCAAAATTAATGGTCAATTCTGCTGTAAACGCCGTCCACAGTCAAGTCCGTAAGGACATTGAAAGGAGTGATAACGAAGTATTAAAGGCTGCACATTGGGCAGAGCAAAAAGGCGAACATGCCGTAACAACAGCAGTAAGTACGGGTTTTCGCAAACTAAACCCTCGTTCAATTCACCGTTATATAAAAAATGCACCATATAGGCGTGAATCAAGACTTCAAATCAAACAACTGAAAAATGATAAGAAAATTGGATTATTACGAGTTAAACAATCCAAAGAAACAGGCATAAACCACAGGACAGGCAAGAATAGCAATATTTTATCTCGAGCATGGCAAAGGCGGCAAATCAAGAAAAACTATCAAAAAGCTATGATTGCCGCCAAAGGTAAATCTAAGGATAGGGGCATGTTTGGCGAGATTGCAACTGAAATAGCCCGTGGTAATCCAAAAGGTGTGTTATGGATTCTTGGCAGAAGGGCAGGTGTTGCCGCAATAAAAGCCACTGTATTTAACCCCGTGTTTTGGAAGTTGTTATTCGCTTCCATGTTGCTTGTAGTTATTCTTGGCTCTGTACAGGCTTGCGTTGCTATTATTGCCCCTACTACTGCTGGAGTTGGTTTTGTTGGTGATGATGATATCAGTTTCGTAACCAGAAGATACAGCGAATGGGAAACAGATTTGCGATTATTCCTATCTGAGGACAATATAACAGAAGAATTCACACCTCCAGAAGACATAACAAATCAGCCTGGTATAAATGGTGAGATTGTTTATCCAGAAGCCCCATACACAGCACCACCGCCATTTTATGAATATCATTTTGAAACTGAACTTGGCAACATTGGTCATGACCCTATGGAACTAATAAGTTATCTAACTGCAAGACATGGAGAACGTTTTGACCCAGATTCAGAAAACCCCATGACACGTGACGAATTAGAAGCCTTACTAAAAGAAATATTTGAAGAACAATATGGCATACCACCAAATGAGTTTGATACTTTACTCCAGGAAGAAATTGAAACCCGTTTTCGCAGAGAACGCCGAATAGAGCAAGTAAGCACTACAGAAATTCATTACGATTCAGAAGGCAACCCATATACTGTTATCGTTTGGCATAATGTTATTGTTTATCACGATATTTATTACGAATTTTGGATTCTAACTATCTTATTAGAACCAAGAAATCTAACAGAAGTATTGCGAGGACGCTTAAATAGTGACGATGACGGAAACGAAGCAGGTAGAGAATTACATTTTGATGTCCTTAATCTAACAGGCAATGGACGGCAAGTTGTAGGAAATCCTTTTGATTTTAACTGGTTGCCATTTATCACGAGTCATTATGGTTTTCGCATTAACCCTACAGGAACTGGTAAGCAATTGCACTTGGGCATTGATATAGCCAGACCAACGGGTACACCAATATTTGCAACACACACAGGCAGAATCACACAGGTACAGCACTCCAACACAGGTTATGGAAACATGGTTCGCTTACGTGGTGAAGGCATAGACGGTCTAATTTACGAAGTTATTTTCGCACATTTAGACCAAATCTATGTTACAAATGGTCAGTATGTAGAGCAAGGTGATTTAATGGCCACAGTGGGCAACACAGGGGATTCCACAGGAGCGCATTTACATTTAGAGGTATTCAGACCAACACAAAGTGTTAGAAAGCCTGGAAATATTTTTTCTACTCAGCTCCCATCAATGCACTTGAACCCTATATTTGCAGTAATCACTTGGACGAACGAGGAAAGTAATGCACTTTTCCGCAACGTACCAAGTATGGATTAAAAATATAATTATGTGTGAATTTTACACGTAAATACACAGAAAGAAGGTGATGTCCTTGTGACAAATAAAATATTATTAGACCTAGAATCAAAACAAAAATTGGTTAACCTAGAATGGTCAGAAACATGTTACAAATGCCCTTTATTCAATCATGAATGGGGCATTTGCTTTGCCGTTAAAGATGTAATAGAAACGCTTTATGAAAGTCATTTTTCTGATGGAAAAGTGACGACTTGCCCATTAGGAATAGGAGTTTAAAAGTATTTGAAAATTTTAGAAAGGAGCAACCCTAAGATGAATGAACTTCAAAAACAGGCTGAACAAGGCATAACGGATAATAAGGCAACCAAAAGAGCATACGTTAAAAAAGAAAAGCCAAAAGCACTTACACATGTTGAGATAAGCGAAATAATCAAGGAAAAAGAACTTGAGCTTAAAGCCATGCAATCCAAAATAGACAAGCTATCAGCAGAACGTAACCGCCTATTTTTCATTGAATCTGAAAAACTAGGCTTAGTTGCTTTAGCAACAAACCCTGATAAATTCAAGTATCTAGCCACTTTAGTAGATAAGTGCGAGGGCATGAAAGTAACGCAACAAGATGAAAATTAGCAATATAGTCGTTTAATTTAAAAATACAAATCTATGGAAGGAGTGTTTACTCTGCGTTTAACACTACAAGAACTAAATAGGGCAAAGGAGTGTAATTCATATGCATCTAAAAGCCCTAAGAACCCAAATCATAAAGGTATAATTGCCTTATTTATGGCATTTATACTGCTTTTAGCATTTGCGACAAGCAATATGCCCCTTTTGGCATATTCTTCAAGTGTAGAAAATGTACAAATTATGCAAAACCCAGAAAGTCTAAAGATAACTGCAACATGGGCTGGTGGTGACATGCTTACCCTTAACATCACAGACTTTGAAACAAATCAATGCCAAGAAGTGATGATTCGCCTAAGTGACTTTATCCACGAAGATGAAAACGCACAATATATTTTGCTTCAAGCAATGGATTTTATGGGAATCCGTCAAAGTGGAATAATTCAAATAGAAAATCCACTCTATGAGCCTAACAGAGTTTTAACAGATACTGAAGCAAACATAGGAGTGGAAATAATCCCTGTAGAAATTCCAGCACAAGCACCACAAATAACAATGCCAACGCCAGAAGTAACTGGACCCGCAGCACTTCAAGCCCCAAATGTTAATATTCCAGTTGAAGCAAATCAAACAACTGGTCATGACACTACTACACAAAATGCACAAAACACACAAAGCCTAACTCCAGACGGAACAGGCACTGTAGTAGACAACATTGTAACTGTGAATGAAATTGAATTCTTCACAGTTAGTACAGAGTCGGGCAATGATTTCTTTCTAGTAATAGACAGACAAAGAACATCAAACAACGTGTATTTGCTAAATCATGTTACTGAATCTGACCTTTTGGCACTTGCACAAGCCAGAGGTGAATCATTGGATATTGCAGCCGTTCAACAACCAGAAGCACCCCAAGTGCCAACACTAGACGAGATTATGTTGGCTGTACAAGAATCATTACTCCAACAGTCACAGGAAACAGCACAAGCTATCAATACTCAACCACAGCCCCAAACAAGCCAAAGTAACGCTGCTGGGATTGTTCTAATAATTGTTGTTCTCCTAGCCCTTGGTGGCGGTGGATTCTACGCATATAAAATATTGCTTCCAAAACTTCAAAAAGCAAACAACGGAAATGATGCCATTGAAGAAGATGAGGACGAGAATGACGAATATAGCGAATATGAGGATGGGGAAATTGACTATGAAAATCTCACAATCTCTGATGATGAGGACGAATATTACGGAATGAACACAGACATAGACGAAAGCAAAAACCATGAAACGGATGTAGATTTTGCTAACGAGAGATTCTCTGACGAAGATTAACAGCATTTGCACTAACTTAATAAAAACCTTGGGACTCCGTCCCAAACCCTGTAAACTTTTTGAAAAAGTTTAATCAAAAACTTTATCAAGAAAAACCGCTTTGCGGTTTTTCAGGGAAGGGGTCAAGGGGATTTATCTCCTTGTGGGAGTGTGAGGGTGAAACCCTCACGGTCTAACAGAGAGCCAAAAGCCGAAATTTAAAAAAAACAAATAAAAAACCCTGAAAGGATGAATAATTTGAAGAGAAAATTAATCTTTACATTAGCATTATCTCTTATGTTTGCAAGCACAATAGGCATTACAAATGTTGTTTCTGCCGAAGCAGGAGGAGAGGGGCTTACAAGAGCAACCCCGATCTATGCAACATATGAGGGCGAAAATGAGCCACTTGATGCAATTGCAATAACTGTAATTGTCCCACCATCTGTAGCCCCAACACCCATTCCACAGCGTGTTTTTCCTGCGAGTGTTTCAGAAAGCTATAACGCTTTTAATGTCCGTGAAGTAGTTCGTACTTATGAGTTACTCCCTCACGAAAACCCAGAATGGATTAACACAGATAGCTTTACAAGAAATGGCTATTTTTTCGAGTTTGCAGAACTTACAAGACAAACAGATTTGCTACATACCAGCCGTGAACATACAGAAGTTTTGGAAATTGAAACTGCTAGAAATGACCTAGAAGCTATTATTTCTGGTCTATCAACTACCATGAACTATACAAGTGAAGATGGTTATTCTGGAGTATTAAAACTTAATCTTGCTTCTGTTTCAGTATCACAAAATGGCAGCCGTACCAACAGCCGCACTGTTAGCCAAACAAGAGAATATCCGCATTTATCAAGTGCAGATGTGTCACTCATACCTCAAACAATCACTGTTGATGGGCGTGTATACACTCTAAATGATGTTACTTGGGGAACAAACGCTACTTCACCAGTTGACTTTAATGCAGTGACTACAACCTTTACAGCGGTTGCCACATATACAAGAACAGCTACAAGCACAAGCCCAACAGGTTTTACAACCAGAATCGAATACACTGGCACTTTAACCCGTGTTTCAACCAGCGATGTTAGATTTGTGGCTACATTTATTGGTACGCCAATTGCCACTGTTTCAACACGCACACTACCTGATGGAGTGCTTCAAACAACAGAATCATCTGAAACAACTAGATTATTGAGATCGCTTTATGGAGAAGTCATAGATTCACTGGTAGATTCAGATAATCACGAAAATACTACTTCCAGCTATGACACAAAAAGAGCAACAGAAGTAAGAACAAATGACAGCGTTTTAGCGTATTTGCCTTTACTTATAGTGATTGTTATAGCAATAGCAACAATTGCTGGTATTTTTTTGCATAATAAAAACAAAGGAAAAGGGAGTGATGCAGTATGAAAAAAATAATCCCTCGTGGGCTTGCAATGGCTGGATTATTCCTTATGTTGAGTGTTTCGTCTGCTTTGCCCATCTTGGCTGCCCCACCAAATATCTTTGGTGGGGGTGAACGTGCAATACATATCAATGAGAATGCAGCACCTACAGCCAATTCCGTCACCGTAGCTACTCGAATTTATTCTGCAAATCAAGTACATACCTCATATGGTACAGCAGAATCAATAGGAGTAGTAGGAGCAGTGCAGACAGAAGCAGTTCATTTTAATATTGCCACTGGTGGAAACGTTAATAATATTGTTCAACAAGATTATTCCTATGGTACATTTTTAGGCACTCTAAGAGTAGAAAGGCTTAACCGTTCTGTTCGTATTTATGGCGGTGCATCTATGGCAGCTATGGACAGAGGAGCTGGGCATTTCAGTTTTACTGGTCTTACATCTGGAAACATTGGTCTAATTGGTCATAATCGTGGGGCTAGGAATGGCTTTTTCAGTTTTGTTCGTTTGCTACAAGAAGGTGATATTCTAACTCTGGATGTTGGCGATACCGTTCGCACATTTCAAGTTGCTATGGAAGAAATAGTAGACGAAACAGACTTTTCACTATTACAACAATTTGGAGATAATAGACTAACGCTGGTGACATGCGTGGAATATGTGAGAAATCAAAGACGTATAGCAGTGGCATTTGAGGTTTAGATGTGCATCGCAAATTAGAAAGGAGTTTTATATGGGAAATATAGTAGACTTCCCCATCAGAAGGGAAGAAAATGTCAAAATCTTTTTAAAGACTGCAAGTGAGAACCAGATTAACACAAAGGATTTTCAGAATTTACTTGATTATGCAGGTAAACTGGAAAACTTGCTGGTGCAGTATGAAGAAAATATTAAATTAATAGAGGGACAACTGGATGAAATTAAAGAAATCCAGAATCACCCAATCAAAAACGTGTTACATAATACACAAAAAGACATAAAAGAAAACTACAAAAAAACAAAGTCAGGACTTGCAAAATTAAAGGATAACATTGTTAACTTTTGCAAGAAAATGGTTGAAAAGATTAAACATGCTGCACTATCAGCCGTAAGCAAAGTAGCTTCTGTTATGAAGATTCAAGAGAGCTTAGAATATATAAGCAAATGCGCTGCAAAGAACAATGATATATGTGGTAAAGCCATTAAAGACATTGAGGATATAGGCAAGGAATACCACGCGGTTGGCAGAGCCTTAAAGAATATTGGGCGTATTGTAACTGGTAAAGAGCCAATTAACGAGCCAAAAGAAAATGGTAAACTGGTAAAAGCCTTGTGTAAACCATATCGTTTATGCAAATCTATATCAGCGAAAATTGAGCAACAGACATATGCGGCAGCCAAGAATTTAAGTGACTTCCATGTTACGATACAGCTAAAATCTAAGCCACAAAAAGAGAGTCCAATTCAACAGTTTGCCCGAATGGAAGCTAAACAAAATGAACTACAAAAAGCGCAAGTGGCGAAACCTAAAACCAAGACAAATAATTTAGATATATAGTGAATTCAATTAAAAATACTATATCATAAACATACAAAAAAGGAGATTTTAATGGGAAAACAACAAGAATACAAAAGCAGCAATAACAATAACGTCTTTCAAACCATTTCTAACAAGGAGATTGTAGACTATGCTTTACAGACTCTACAATTGAGATTAGATAAAGAGTTTTATCACAAAGCCCTAGCAGAATCACAGGGCAGAACATCTCCCATAGCAGAGCATCATATTCCAAGGCTAGAAGGGATTATGTCTGAATTATCATCATTTAAAGATGGTGATACCTTGCGTTTTGCAACTCTAACCGAAAATCAGTTACTAGGTTATGCAGATGCTAGTCTTTCTGTTGAATTATATAGTGATGATTTTTACGAGTATAATCCTAATTCGCTGCTAGAAACACAGGCAAAGGAATTAAGTGCGAAACGGTTGGAACTACATCAAATGCCAGGAGTTGCACTTTTGGAAGGTTCTATCAACAAAGTAGGCGGCGGTTATAATATAGAGCAAATAATTCTTTTCAGCAACAACCATGGTATGGCATTGGGGTATAGCCCAGAAGCAGTTTCTCCCTATGCCACATGGCAGTTTACCCATGATAATGGCAAGCTGGATTTTTACTGGGGACATTATATAAATGACAAAAGAGATGCAGAGCATGATTATATCACACGTACAGAAGAATATCTGGATGGCACTAATCTCAAAGAAAAACGATTAGATTTATCTAAAGTTGCAGAAGCACAAAACACACAAAAAGAAGCAAAACTCGAAAAAACAGAAGCACAGTCCATCCTAAAAGATATTGATAGAATCACGCCTAACACATACATAGATGCCACTATTGAAATCCTTGGCAAATATAAAACATCACAGGTATTGGATGCTCTTAACAATCAAGGTAACAAAGATGGCAAAGGTCATCTAAAAATCCTTGCAAAGCACATTCAAATGAATGTACAACATATTGACGCTAATAATATGGATTCATCACTCAAAGAATCTATGGAAATCGCTGTTAAGCAAAAAGAAGTATCAAGAGCAAATACAGAACACAACACAAAAACCAAAAATAATAGAAAAGAGGAATTAGCATGAGAATGACTAAAATCACAAGAATTATAAGAACACTAGGAATTGGGGCATTAGCAATGGGTATGCTACTTGCAAGCCCAGTAGCAATGCAAGCATCCGCACCATTTGTTACTCCAGTAATGCCAGTAAGCCAACCAGCACCAGTACAACATCGCTTTACCCATTCATACGATTTTGAAACAGGTATGAACTACAGAAATGATTTAGGTAGGTCTACTGCATTTCATGGAAATGTACTACAAAACGTATTTACTGCAAATGTAAGACGTGATGCAAATGTATCATTCCGTCCACCAAGCGTCCGAATTGGAAATGTAATCACCCATACTGACCCTAACTACTGGTCTTTTTCACGGACAAGCCCAACAATGCAAAATGGCTTCTGGAATCCAACTATACATCAAGATACAAATATGCTACCTATATTTGACGTTAATCAACACGGCGTAAACGCACAACCACAGGGCAATCAAATGAACATACAAACAAATGTTCAAACGAGTGGTGCTAGTCAAGGTGGAAGTGGCGGCTTCTTGCCACCAACATCAATGGGCAACTAGACAAGTTTATCAATCCCATAAATATTCATTTAAAATTTCCGTCACAAGCATATTTTCATAGATTTGTCAATAGAAAACATCTCAATATTGAAGATTGCGTTTTAGTGAACGAAAATAGACATTGAAATACGCTCATCTTCTGTTATACTATTAAAGTGGAATTTTGTGACGGGGCAGAAACCCTTGCAGAATGCCACATGAGTGTACCCACTTGTGGACACACTTACCCCTCATCATCAAATTATTGTATGCAAACAATAGGAAATAAACCCCATTCGTTTTCAAGCAACATAGCAAAAAGGTAGTGTCAGCAGATTTGATTCATCTTATCTGTCAGCACTACCTTTTGTTTTGCAATGAAGATAAATTTAGTTGTAAAACAATTAAAACTGCGCTATATCCATACTCATGTCAATTAAAAATCAAGCGAAAACCAAACGGATTCTTTGTTAAGAAAAAACGTCCTTGCAAATCACTTTTTATATGATATAATGATAAAGTGGTTATAAGTGTAGAGCTACAGCATTGTAATTCATGTACACATTAAGAAAAGCTAAGAAACGTGCGAAAAACAAGGCAAAGCAGATATAAACAAGACATAGGGTAGTTCCAGTGGATAAAGTTTATCTACTGGAACTACCTTTAATTATAGCTAAATTTAAAGATGTTAAATTCTTCATACAAATTTCCAAAAAATACATTGAAAATTATTTGAAATTTTCCAAAATATTTATTGACACCACTTATAATATAGCGTATAATATACTTGTAGAAGAAACACAGAAATGCAAAAGGAGTTGAACACCCTGTGAATCGTGGAGTAAACAAGACCAAACTGGACGAGCCAGAGAAAAAAGGTAAGATGACAAAAGCAACCCCTATCAGATTAGATGTTTTGATATCAGAAGGAATGAAATCAAAACTAGATGAATTATCAAAGGAAACAACACTTGAACCTGCGGCGGTAGCACGAATGCTTTTAAGTTTTGCTCTGAAATTCGCAAACCCCTTTGAATTAGACAAAGCAGACAATACAAGAGGTGGCAAAGCTGGTGCAAAATATCCTGTTCATTTAAGTATGAGGGCAACTCCAGAAATAATGGAGAAACTTAAAACATTCTTGGAAGCAGACGAACACAAGCAATCTGTTGTGATTAAGTTACTGCTTGACTGGTCGCTAAAGAACTTGGGCAACTTTACCCTAGCAGACTGGCTTAACAAATAATCAAATAATCAGATAAATGAAAGAAAGTAGTTGCATTTTTTCAAATCATATATTAGGATTTAATTAGGAAGAGGTTGGGATATGGCAGAGCAGAGCAACGGTACAAGCACTGTAAAGCAAGAGCCTTCGCACAATAAAGAGCAAGACAAGGTTTTCAAAGAATGTTTTGATGTTTTTAAAGGAGGTACTCTTGATTTTCTAGGCATTGACCTTGGAGGGGGGATTGTTGAAGATATACTTAATACGGAGATAACAGAAACAACAACCAAAAAACTTTTCGCTGACAGTGCATTAAAACTATCTGATGGAACGGGGCTAAACTGTGAGTGGGAAGCAGACATGAGCCTTGATGATATGAAACGCTTCGCTTCCTATAGTATAGACCTCTCACGTAAGCATAAGATCAGCTTTGATACCGTCATTGTAATGAACAAAAAGCCAACAATCACAAGCTATACTACTCGTACAATAAGTTTCAACCCAATAATCGTAGTCCTTAGTGAGAGGTTTTACGATAAGACAGTAGAAAAAATCCAAAGTGGCGATATTGCAAATCCACTAGAATTAATCTATCTACCCATGTATGGTAACACCAGTAAGACAGATTTTGAAAAACTGGACACTGCTGTAAAGCTAACACATAAGATGATACCAGATGAAAAGCAACGGAATAAAATCCATACGTTACTACTCTTCTTGAATGAGAGATTTGTAGGTAAGGATATTATCAGAAAGGTGATGACGGAAAATATGCAACTACTAGAGAATAATAAGGCTGCTCAGGTACTACATGAAATGGGTTTTGAAAAGGGTATGGAAAAAGGCATCGAAAAAGGTAGAGAAGAAGGCATCGAAAAAGGCATTGAAAGAGGTGTTGAAAGAGTAGCAATGAACATGCTTTCAGCTAAAGTGCCACCCCAACAAGTAGCAAAAATGACAGGATTAAGTTTTCAACAACTCGAACGATTGTTAGAGGAAATGGCGGTATCATAAGTACCGCCAAGCAAGTTTTTCTTTCAGCAAAGTAAGATTTTAATAATTTCATAAAATAAAATATGATAAGCCCAGAGGGGCGGAGGTAATTACCATGACGAAAACAACATTGACTAAAGCTCTTATTGCTTGCGTAGTATGTTTGGTTATGATAGTCCAAGCAATCCCTGTTATTACTTTTGCAGCACAAGTAGAAACGTTGAGAGTAAGAATGCGTGATGATGACCCTAGTGCTTTGCGAACTGTTACCAGAGAACAATTTAATCGTGAATTTGCTAATTTTGTGTTTGGCTTCACTTATGGTCTTGATGCTGTTGCAGACACCTATGAATGGCGTGTTGCTGGTGCGACTGCTGATGAGATATTCAGTATTTTTGTAGGTAACGATATTGTAGTTGATCATATGTCCACACGAAATGGCATATCAAGTGCAATGATTAGACACCTTGCTGGTACAATAAATCCTCCAAATGCAACAACCACACCACCAACTACTGGAGCTATCAACGCTAGCCCTATCTTACCAACGCCAGCACCAACTGTTACACCTGCCCCAAGTCCAGCTCCTCCAACTACTGTTATAGAACAAGATAACGCTACAATAGCTGCAATGACAGTAAAGGAAAGAGAAGAGTGGGCAAGAAATGCAACAACTGAACAACGATTTGAATGGGCATTGTCTGCTGAATATACAAATGCAGTACGTGACGAGTTTTATAGACTTGTAAATGAACACAGAGTTGCACACGGTGTACCTGAACTTGAAGTTTGCCCAGCATTACAAGCCCACGCTGATATTAGAGCTGCTGAATTAGCAATTAGTTTTAGCCATACAAGACCAGATGGTAGTAGAAGTGGTTCTGGTAGTGGTGCGGTTCTTGAAAACATTGCGGGAACTGGTCAATATCTCAGTCGTGATGGCGAGCGTCTAGTTGACCCTACGACAAGAGCATATGGTGTTTTTTCACTCTGGAGAAATTCAACTGGACACAATAGGAATCTGCTTAGGCACGAACCGACTTCACCTCTTTTAATGGCATTTGGATTAAATCCCATAGTTGACGAACGAGGAAATGTTATATCAACAGGTGCTGTTTTCGTTTTAGGTCGTTGTAGAACATTTGATGAAGAACGAGGCGAATATGTACACTTGTTTAATACATGTGTTTGCTAATTAATACAAAAATATTTAGCTTCAAGAAGACAATCCTAGGGTTGTCTTTTTTTGTAGTCAACTGACATTTTGCAAAAATATTGAAAATTTAAAACTTTGAAAAAACAGAACATTATGAAAGGTCTATGCCGTGAAGATGTTCTTTTTTATATAAAAATTATTTGCCCAAAGGGCTAGAAAAGAGATTCGTATGAACGAACTAATTACTATTCACAATGTTAGAGGTTATCTTGATGAAAATGGAACAGCACATCTTAATCTTGAAGATGTAGCAAAAGGCTTAGGATTTACCCAGCGTCATACTAAAAAAGGTAAGGTTTATGAAAGTGTGCGTTGGGAGAGAATTGTTGATTATTTAAGGGATTTTGGCTTTCCCCCACAAGTGGGGGAAAATATTTTTATCCCCGAAAACGTAGTATATAAGCTGTGTTTCAAGGCTTCCAACGAAGTAGCAAAAACATTTCAAAATCTTGTAGCAGATGAAATACTTCCATCTATACGTAAACATGGTATATATGCAACCAAAGCTAAAATGGAAGAATTCTTTGAAAATCCTGATTCTTTATTTACAGCTCTGAAAGCACTCCATAAAGAACAAATGGATAATGAAGAATTGGTTCGTGAAAATGCAGAACTTATTATTGCCCTAGAAGAACAGGCACCAATGGTTTTGTTTGCAGAAGCTGTTATGGATTGTCCAAATACAATTTTAATAGGTGACTTGGCTAAAATTCTTGCAAGTAATGGAATAGATATAGGTCAGAATCGTCTTTTTGAACTTCTTAGGGAAGGTGGCTTCCTAATGAGTCGCCACAAATCATCTTCTAGCTATAACATGCCAACACAACTATCAATGAATATGGAATTATTTAAAGTTAGAACAATGATTAATATTGATGAAGATGGTAATGAAACCATCCGTCGAACTACTAAGGTTACAGGTAGAGGGCAAGCCTACTTTATTAACTACTTCCTAGATGGGGATTGTGAATGTGTCTTGCCTTCTACAAAAATATTTAGTTAGCACCCAAACAGTCAAATATTCATTGGCTGTTTTTTTATATAAATTTAAAAAACAAATAAGGGTGAATTCAATGAAAGGAGGTGATTTTTTTGCCCTAAAATCTTTATAAATGTTTTTTTCAGCAAGTAATCTTTAAAAAATTATTTTAAAAGGAGCAAACATGAAAAAAAAATTGAGAAGAAACTACAAAAATCTAGTTGCCTTGCTACTAGCGTTTATCACTGTGTTTGGTTACATGCCTACTAATATACTGATGGCCCAAACCTTGAATACAGATGAATACTTCCTATTCATGCCATATGTCTATATTGGTGATGAACGTGTCTACATTGATAGTGAACGCATAGAAAATATAGTTCCATTAACTGTCCCCGATTCTTGGGTAAATAGTTATGGACTAATAACACCATTTGGTATAAATCCTACCAATATTATCGCCTTTGACCCTATGGTTTCTACAGGTGATGGTGTTTTCATTCAAGGTAGTGGAGCTACGGGCGAAGAAACACTTGGCAGTAGCCCAATCCGTATGACTATTGGTGGAAGCACAGTTCCTGTATCACCAATTCGTTATACAACAACAATCAACGGTCGCCAATATGAAACTTATTGTGCCGACCCAAATTTACCAGGTCCAGAAAATAATGCATCTCCTAACTATGCAATTACACAAGGGCCTATAAGAAGTGGCAACTTATATCAAGTGCTAAAGTATGGTTTTCCCAATAACTATGCTGTTACAAGCCACTATAACTTTAGTTATAATGATACATGGGGTGCGTATGTTACTCGTGTTGCTATAGCTATGGCACAACATCCAAGCAGAGCATTTACCTTTGCTAACAGCGTTTATCCTAGTGCATATCTAATGTATGAGAATGCTAGAGCTATGGCTCTTAACGGTGGGCCATGGGCTGGCAGTTATGAGATTTGGAATAATGAACGCCCTCGTATTGCTGTTAATGGCGAAAGACATTATGCTATGTCATTAAATGTGATGTCAAATATTTCAGATTCATTTAACGTAACATTCGACTATAACAGGAGTACCAACAATACTTGGCCATTCCGTTTTTCTTGGGATGCTTCTACAATGCCAGGTTCTATTTTGAACGTAAATGGTAATCAATATGTGCATCCAGCTGTTCCAGCAGGTTCATTTGATTCTGCTACATCTTTTACACTTGAAGGTGCAGCAGGTGCAAATGCTGGAACAATTCGTATAAACCTTAACTACATCAATAATGAAAATTATGGTTTATGGAGAGCGCAAGCTGTTACCAACCCTAATGGTTGGCAAGATATGCTCTTCTTCGTTCCTTATATCACAGCCAGTGCATCTTTTGAGTTTACCCCTTTTGATGAAGAAAATGGTTCACTTCGTATAGTTAAACTAAGTGCTGCAACCAGCAATCCATTAGCTGGAGCACACTTTGAAGTACGTGGACCTGGTGTACCTGGTGAACTTAGAGAGGGACCTGGACTCAATGGACGTTGGATAACAAATGCCAATGGCGAAGTCATCGTTCATGGATTAGATGCTGGCGTTTACACAATAACGGAGGTTGTCCCACCTAGTGGTTATGCCCTATCTTCACCAGTATCACAAACGGTGACAGTAGAAGAAGGTGTACAAACTCAAGTTGGTGTGGATTGCGCTCAATCCGTAACATTTACTAATGAGCCAGGAACAACAACTACGCCAACCCCTCCTCCAAATACCCCACCACCAACGCCTGGGCCTCCAGCTCCACCAGCGTCTGTGCGTATACAAAAAGTTGATGCTATCTCTCGTGAGAATATCCCTGGTGCGTTAATTCGCCTTGAAGGTCGTTCGGCATTTACTGTAACAACTGCTGACGGTCAAACATGGCAAATTAACAATACAGGCATTGATATGTCTGTTGTGCTTACTGAAGGTCATACCCTTCCTGTAGTACCAGAGCAGGAGTATGATGATGACGGCAATCCGATAGGACTCCCTCCTGTAGAGTTTGAACTCATAGATGGTGTGCTTACAATTCACAACATCCCTTGGGGCTACTACCGTATCCAAGAAGAACGTGCGCCTGAAGGGTATTCGCTTTTACCTCAGCATACTGCCTATTCGTTTTGGGTGTTGCCACCCAATATCTCCATTAGTGCATTTCCTAGCGGTGGAGGTAATGGCGCTGGTGGTAGTGATGATGGAAGTTTTGAAGCCCTACTTGCCGCCCTTGAAAGTGGCGAACTCGGTGGAACAACTGATATTTTTATTATCGGCGACCTACAAGAAATAGCTGCCTTCCCAATAGATGAAGATATCTCTGATTCTAATGCTGGTGGTAATGATTCTTCTGGCGGACTTGACTTTATTATTGACGAAGAGGGAAATGTAAATTCAATCTTAATCACGTTCGAGAATTATCCGTTTGGAGAAATAATTGTCGAAAAATTCGATTATTCTACTGGTTTGCCCCTTGATGGAGCGCATATCCGTATTCAAGGATTTTTCCCAGAAGGCAATCCAAATGGTATTCCAACTGACCGTACTGCTATAACTGGTCAAGATGGACATGGTAGAATAGTATTCCGCAATCTGCCAGCTGGTATGTATACCGTGTCTGAAATTTATGCCCCTCTTGGATTCATTTTAGACAATGAATTCCGTGCTGTTCCCGTAACATGGGGGCAAACAGAAGCCGCTGGGACTGCTAATACTGTTACGTTCTATAACATCCCGATGAGTTATCTCATCATTGAAAAAGTTGATGGTGATACTGGTGCATTGCTTGCTGGTGCAATCTTTGAATTACTAGACCCAACTACAGGTCGTACTTGGACAGGTACTACTGGTAGTGACGGGCGCGTAACTCTTGGCCGCACTAACGGAGTAAACGAACTTTACCCTGGTAGAACTTATATTATCCGTGAAATTCAAGCTCCTGCTGGTTACGTTCTAATGGATGGACCCAGAGAAGTAGTTCTTGCGCCTGGTTCAAATGCACCTATTGTATGGCGTAACTGGCGCAATCCAGGGCTTACAATCATTAAGGTATGCGCTGACACAAATCAAAGATTGGCTGGCGCACACTTTGAAATATCTTTTGAAAATGGTCAATCTCTTTCAACTGATTTTCCTTTAATCACTGATTCCAATGGTGAAATCCGTATACCATGGACTTTGCTTGAAGGAAATGCAGAAAGAACCTTGATTATCACTGAAATTGTCCCTCCTCCTGGTTTCCATTTAGGCGAACCTAACTGGCAAACAATTACTATGATGGCAGGGCAAGATAATACTGTTACTTTTGCGAATCGTCGCAGACCTGATATAATCATTGAAAAACTGGACTCTGTAACTGGTAGACCAATTGAGGGCGCAGAATTTACAGTTGAAAAACTAGACGAACCAGAGCGTGGTTTTGTAACTGGTAGCCCATTCCGCACAGATGCAAATGGTAGAATCCATCTACCTATCCAACATGCTGGTATGTATCGTGTTGTGGAAACAAGAGCTGCCAATGATTATTGGCTAGACCCTAACGCCCAAAACCGTACTTGGGATGTATGGCTTACACCAAATGAAGACTATCTTCTACAAGTAAGAAATACACTTTTACCAACTCTAATCATTACAAAATGGAATGCTTTAACTCACCGTCCTGTACCATTAACACATTTTAGAGTTGAGCATGAAATTCCAAATAGCCCTAATGTTGTTCATGTTGGCAACTTTGTAACAGACCACAACGGACAAATTATTTTGCCATTTATTCCTGTAGGCTGGTATAGAGTAACCGAGTTTAGAGCTGCTCCTGGCATGTCTTTGAATATGAACAATTCGTATCGAGTTTATTTAGGACCTGGAGATAACACTTATCAACACTTGCATATTTTACGCCCCGAACATGGAGTAACTGCAACACCACCAACTGTAAGTGATTATACATCTACAGGTTATAACAATCAAAACTATTCAAACAACCAAAATGATAATACTTCTACTACAGACCTTCCAAATATGGATGAGATGAGCGATAGAAACGCAATTCTTGACAGCATGACAGATGATGAAAGGCATGAGTTTTTAACAAGAAACGTTCAGTTCCGTCCAGGTGATATGTTTCAAACTGGTGAAGATGTATGGAACTGGCCTCTTAACGCAATAGTTGTTAAAAAAGAGTGTGCTGTTACAGGTAGAATGCTTGCTGGTGCAACTTTTGACCTGATTCATGTTTCCACTGGTGAAAGTGGTACTCGTGGTACGGTAATTGGCACATTTACGACTAACCATAGTGGAATTGTCGTAATTACTGGTTTAGAACCTGGTGCATATGTAGTGGAAGAGGTTCAAGCACCTGAAAACTTCACACTATCTATGAACAATCGTCAACATGCTTTCTTGCGTTCTGATGGCTTCTCTATTGTAGAAACAAGATTTTCAAACTTCCCTTACAGCAGTTTGTTAATCACCAAACGTTGTGAAATTACTCATAGACCACTAGCAAATGCAACCTTTAGAGTGACTAACTCTTCTGGTGCAGTTGTAGGAACTTCAAATGGTCTATTTACAACTAATACTCAAGGTGAAATCTTAATCCCAAATATCTCACCTGGTAGCTATATTGTCACAGAAGTGCAAGCTCCAGATGGCTTTATGCTCGACAATGTATCAAAAACTATTGCTGTTGGTGCAACTGGTCAAACCTATATGCTTAACTTCACTAACAGACCATTTTCAACACTTATTATTCGCAAGTTTGACAGTTTTGATAACACCCCATTACAAGGTGCAACCTTTGATGTACGCCGTCCTGATGGCACATTTATTGGTGAGTTTGTAACAGACCATAATGGTACCGTTGAAGTTCCTAATGTATTAGGCTGGTTGGTAGTTCAAGAAATTAGCCCACCTTCTGGACATGCATTAGACCTTAATCCAACCAGAACAGTAAATGTTCTTCCTAATGGTCCCACAATGGTAACATTCTTAAATGCTCGTCTAGGCAGCTTAACCATTGAAAAAGTAAATGGCTTAGGTCAACCGTTAGCAGGAGCAATCTTTAGAGTGTCACGCCAAAATGGTGAGTTTGTAGGCAACTTTACTACTGGTACAAGTGGCATTATTACTCTTCCTAATCTAACCGCTGGATGGTACTTCGTAGAAGAAATCCAAGCTCCAGTAGGATATGTTATGTCACAAGCTGGACAATCTATAGAGGTTAGAACCAATTCAGCAGCAGTTGTACGATTCGTAAATCTTGAAATTCCTAGCATTACCATAACTAAGGTTGATGAATCTGGTAATCCTTTGGTTGGTGCAAGATTTAGAGTTCGTGAAATCGGCGGTAGCTTTAGCCAAGAAGTAGTAACTGGTGCAGGTGGCGTAGTTAGCCTAACAGTACCAGAAGGTAATATAGAAATAATTGAAATCCAAGCACCTGTTGGATTCGTTATTACTGAACCAGCAAGAACAATTACTATTCGTGCTGGAGAACACAGAAACGAAACTTTTGTGAATCACAGGATTCCAAATTTGATTATTGAAAAAGTTGACACACTTGGCAATCCTCTTTCGGGGGCTGAGTTTGAAGTTCGCACTCTTGGTGGAGAGCTTATCCAACGTGTAACTACTAATATTGGTGGTATTGCTAATGTAGCTCAACTTCCTCCTGGTAGTTATGAAGTGCGTGAAGTACGTGCGCCTTTAGGTTTCTTGCTAGATAGCGCAGCACAAATCGTAACTGTAAGTGCTGGAGATACAGCAACCCTACGTTTTGTAAACAGCCGTGCTCCTTCCCTGATTATTGAAAAAGTAGACGGCAGTGGTTTACCACTAAGTGGTGCAGAGTTTGAGGTTCGCAGTCTTTCTGGTGAACTTATCCAACGTGTAACAACTGGTGTTGGCGGTACAGCAACCGTGGCTCAAATTCCTCCTGGGTTCTATCAAGTGTTTGAAACCCGTGCGCCAGAAGGTTTTGTGCTGGATTCTAATTCTCAGCTAGTAGAAGTTCGTGCAGATGGCACAGCAACTATTCGCTTTGTAAACTTTAGAAATCCATCACTTATCATTGAAAAAGTAGATAACCAAGGTAATCCTCTTTCAGGTGCTGAGTTTGAAATCCGCACTGTTGGTGGAGAATTAATTCACCGTGGAACTACTAACAATGGTGGTTTACTAACAATTCCAAACCTAGAGCCGAATACAATTGTTATTACAGAAACTCGTGCGCCAGAAGGCTTTACGATTACTGAAATGGCTCGTACAGTAACAATCGTTGCTGGGCAAAATCGTACAGAAAGATTTGTAAACTATAGAACTCCAAGCCTAATCATTGAAAAAGTTGATGGTGAAGGCAACCCATTACAAGGTGCAGAGTTTGAAGTACGTCGTTTAGACGGTGGACTTGTTACCCGTGTAACAACTGGTGTTGGTGGTACTGCTATCGTTCCAACTTTAGAACCAGGTAGTTATCAAGTGGTAGAAACACGCGCGCCAGAGGGCTTTGTACTTGCTTCTAATACAGAAATTGTCACTGTAGTTGCAGGACAAAGTGCAACAATACGTTTTGTAAATCTTCGTGAACCAAGTTTAATCATTGAAAAAGTAGACAGCCAAGGTAATCCTCTTGCTGATGCAGAGTTTGAAATCCGCACTGTTGGTGGAGAATTACTACACCGTGGAGTTACTAACAATGGTGGTTTGCTAACAATTCCAAACATGCAATTAGGTACGATTATCATTGAAGAAACTCGTGCGCCAGAGGGCTTTACTATTACTGAAATGGCTCGTACAGTAACTATTGTTGCTGGGCAAAATCGTACAGAAAGATTTGTAAACTATAGAACGCCAAGCCTAATCATTGAAAAAATTGATGGTGAAGGCAACCCATTACAAGGTGCAGAGTTTGAAGTACGTCGTTTAGATGGTGGACTTGTTACCCGTGTAACAACTGGTGTTGGTGGTACTGCTATCGTTCCAACTTTAGAACTAGGTAGTTATCAAGTGGTAGAAACACGCGCACCAGAGGGCTTTGTACTTGCTTCTAATACAGAAATTGTCACTGTAGTTGCAGGGCAAAGTGCAACGGTTCGCTTCGTAAATCTTCGTGAACCATCACTTATAATTGAAAAAGTGGACAACCAAGGTAATCCTCTTGCTGGTGCAGAGTTTGAAGTACGCACGGTTGGTGGAGAATTACTACATCGTGGAGTTACTAATAATGGTGGTTTGCTAACAATTCCAAATATGCAATTAGGTACGATTATCATTGAAGAAACACGTGCGCCAGAGGGCTATACGATTACTGAAATGGCTCGTACAGTAACTATTGTTGCTGGGCAAAATCGTACAGAAAGATTTGTAAACTACAGAACTCCAAGCCTAATCATTGAAAAAATTGATAGTGAAGGCAATCCTCTCTCAGGAGCTGAGTTTGAAGTACGCCGTTTAGATGGTGGACTGGTTACCCGTGTAACAACTGGTGTTGGTGGTACAGCAGTTATCCCAACTTTAGAGCCTGGTAGTTATCAAGTGGTAGAAACCCGTGCGCCAGAGGGCTTTGTACTTGCTTCTAACACGCAAATTGTTACTGTTGTTGCAGGACAAACAGAAACAGTACGTTTTGTAAATTTACGTGAACCAAGTCTAATCATTGAAAAAGTAGACGGTGCTGGACTCCCTCTAGCTGGTGCTACATTTGAAGTTAGAAGTCTTACTGGTTCACTTGTTGCAGAAGTTGTAACAAATCAAGGTGGTTTAGCAATTGTTCCAAATTTAACCCCTGGTGCTTACGAAATAATAGAAACGATTCCACCACAGGGTTATGTAATTGTTACCCGTTCCCGTGTTATCGAATTTGTAGCTGGTCAAACAATTACAACAAGATTTGTAAATCTTCGTCAACCTGGACTTATTATTGAAAAAGTTGATGGTAATGGTCTACCTCTAAGTGGTGCAGAGTTTGAACTACGCCGTCCAAATGGCGAATTAGTTCACCGTGCTGTTACTAACCAAGGTGGAATTATATCCATTGAAGGTTTAGAAACAGGAACATTTGTTCTTACAGAAACACGCCCACCACAAGGCTTTGAAATCGTTGAACCATCCCGTACCATTGAGTTTGTGGCTGGTCAATCAAGAATTGAAAGATTTGTAAACTTACAAATCCCAAGTCTTGTTATTGAAAAATTAGACAGTCAAGGTAATCCACTATTTAATGCTGAGTTTGAAATTCGTACTTTGGATGGTGCATTAGTACAAAGAGTTACAACAAATATTGGTGGTATTGCAACTATTGCAGAACTTCCATCAGGCACTTATCAAGTGGTAGAAACACGTGCGCCTTTAGGTTTTGTGCTTAATTCAGTAGCACAAATCGTAACTGTAGGTGCTGGTGATTCTGCTGTATTACGCTTTATCAACTATCGTATTCCAAGTTTAATCATTGAAAAAGTTGATGTAGACGGTAATCCTCTTGCTGGTGCTGAGTTTGAAATACGCACTCTAGGTGGTGAACTTATCCACCGTGGTGTTACAAATAACGGCGGTCTAATCACTATTGAACGCCTTGACCCTGGTACGTACCAATTAATTGAAACACGTGCGCCAGAAGGCTTTGTAATCACTGAACCAGCACGTTCTATTACAGTAGTTGCAGGGCAAACATTAGTTGAACGCTTTGTTAATCACCGCATTCCTTCATTAATCATTGAGAAAGTTGATTCTGACGGAAACCCATTAGCAGGGGCAGAGTTTGAAATTCGTACTCTTGCTGGGCTTTTGGTTGAAAGAGTGACTACTAATGCTGGTGGTATGGCTATTATTGCAGAACTACCTCCTGGTAGCTATGAAATCATTGAAACACGTGCGCCAGAAGGTTTTGCACTAACTGAAAACAGCCGTGCAATCCAAATTGTTGCTGGTCAAACAATAACTGAACGCTTCATTAATCTAAGACTTGCAACATTAGTTATACAAAAAATTGATGGTGCAACAGGCTCACCACTACAAGGTGTTGCTTTTGAAGTAAGCACTCTTGCTGGTGACAGACTTCCAAACCATATCAACAATAGCTTTGAATTTATCACTGATGCGGCTGGTATGATTCGTCTTATTAACCTTCCTGCTGGCACTTGGGTTATTACTGAAACCCGTCCGCTTGATGGCTTTATGGCAGCAGACCCTGTGGTATTTGCAGTTAGCCTTGATAACGAGTACCTTATTACAATTCGTAATTATCGTTATCCAGACTATACAATCCGCAAAGTAGATGGTGTTACACAAGAACCCCTTGCTGGTGTTCAATTCCAGATAGCACATTTCTTTGCTGATGGAAGAACTGGCCCACTTGTAAGAAATCCATTTGATGGTTCTTTCTATTGGATGACAGACAACGCTGGTCTAATCCGTATTCCTAACCTAGAACACGGAACGTATGTTGCCATTGAAACCCGTCCATTACCTGGTTATCAACTTGCAGACCCTGTTGTTTTCATTGTTGATGACCATCATCCAACAACCATTTCGATTCATAATTACCGTTACAGCGAATGGAATATACGCAAACTTTCAGGTGACACTAACCTACCTTTGGCTGGTGTAGTCTTTGAAGTGTCAATATTCCACGGTTCTGGAACAACTGGTGAAAGAATTAGAAACTCTCTTGATGGTAGTTTTGAGTTTGTTACTGATGCGGCTGGTATTGCTCGTATTGGTGCATTATCTCCAAACACTTATATCATCACAGAAACTCGTGCTTTACCTGGTTATATTCTTGCTGAACCAATAATCATCACTGTTACAGGTCGTGAGGTAGATACTACTATTACAATCCGTAACTACAAACTTCCAACTTACAATATCTTAAAAGTTGATGGTGATACAAATGCACCATTACAAGGTGTTGTATTTGAAATCGCTCGTTTTTATGATAATGGCCAGTCTGGTCAACGAGTAAGAAACCCAATCAATGGTTCTTTCGAGTTTGAGACAGATGCTGCTGGTATTATTAACATTCCAATGTTATCACATGCAACCTATGTAATCACTGAATTGCGTCCATTACCTGGATTTAGCAATGCTGACCCTATAATCTTTAGAGTTGGTGATAACGAAGACACAACAATCGTAGTTCGCAACTATCGTTTGGCTGAATATTCTATTCGCAAAATTGATGGTATAACTAACTTACCTTTGGCTGGTGTTCAGTTTGAAGTTGCCCATTTCCTTGGTTCAAATCAAAGTGCGAACCAAGCTGGTGACAGAATCAGAAATCCACGTGATAACAGCTTTGTGTTTGTAACAGATGCAAACGGTCTGATTCATCTACCGCCTTTGGCATTAGGTATGTATATCATCACCGAAACACGTGCATTGCCTGGTTATCAACTAGCACAACCAGTAATCTTTACTGTTGGAGATAACCAAAACACAACTATTACAATTCGTAACTATCCAATGGCGAATGTAAATATTGTAAAAGTTGATGGTGACACAAATGCACCATTACAAGGCGTTGTTTTTGAAATCCACCGTCCAAATGGGCAAAGAGTTCAAAATCCACAAAACAACACTTTTGAATTTGTAACTGATGTTGCAGGACGTATTAACCTTGGCTTCCTTTCTGCTGGTGATTATATTGCAGTGGAAACAAGAGCATTGCCTGGTTATAGATTAGCTACTCCAACACCTTTTGAAGTAGTTGAAGGTCAAGATTTAACTGTAACAATCCGCAATTATATTCGTCCATCCACTGTTGTTAGAAAGATAGATGGTGATACAAACACTCCACTAGCTGGTGTAGAGTTTGAAATTGCTATATATCTTGGTGGCCATATGGGGCAACGTATTAAAAACTATGCAGACGGTGGAAGTTATACTTTCACAACAGATGCTTCTGGTCATATCTACTTGCCACATTTAGAAGATGGGCTGTATATCATCACCGAAACAAGACCATTACCTGGTTATATTTTAGCTGCACCTGTAATCTTTAGGGTTGGTTTAAATGGTGACCATACGGTAATTATTCGCAATTATCGCTATCCAAATTATACCATCCTAAAAATAGACGGAAGCACTAACCGTCCCATGGTTGGTGTAGAAATTGAAATTTCTTTCTATCATGGAAGTGGTAGACATGGCGAAAGAGTCAGAAATCCACACAACAATAGCTTTGTTTTCGTGACAGACGCTAACGGAATGATTCATTTGCCAAGCCTAGCTCATGGTATGTATATCATCACTGTAACAAGAACCCTTGCAGGATTCGTATTGGTTAGTCCAACAATCATCACTGTTGGGGATAATCAAGACACCACAATTATAATCCGTAGTTATCCTATTGGTATCACCAGCATTCACAAAGTAGATGGTGACACAAACCAAGGCTTACAAGGTGTTGTTTTTGAAATCCATCGTCAAAATGGCGAAAGAGTTCAAAATCCACAAAACAATACTTTTGAGTTTGTAACTGATAACACAGGACGTATACACCTAGGTTTCCTATCGGCTGGTAGTTATATTGCCGTTGAAACACGTGCATTACCTGGTTATATCCTTGCTGAACCTACTCATTTTGAAGTAATTGATGGCAGGAATTTGACCGTAACAATTCGTAACTATCGTCAAGCAGAATTAACCATTCGCAAGATTAACTCTCTAAGCCGTGAACCTTTGGCTGGTGTAGTCTTCCAAATAAGCAGACCAAACGGGACGTTTCTTGTAAATCCTCGCACTGGCGGGCATGACTTTGTAACTGATGCCCGTGGTATTATTCACCTTCCAGTTGTTGAAGATGGTGTATTCTATGTAACAGAAACAAGGGCATTACCAGGCTTTATCATTGATGAACCTGTTACAAGAGTTATTGTAAACAGCGAATCAAGACAAAGAGAACATCTTGTAACGATTGAGAATACTCCAATGTCTGGTCTATTAATAATCGCTATTGATGAGGTAACAAATCAACCAATTTCTGGCGTTGAGTTCCAAGTGCGTCATGCTGATGGTCGTTTGGTAACTGGTCAAATCACTGACCGTAACCAAGTAAACACTCCAGCAAACAGTCCTCAACTATCAGCAAATGGCAATTTTGTAACAGACGCTAACGGCCGCATTAACTTGAATCACCTAACCTATGGCGTTTTCCATGTTCGTGTGGCTTCAAATGTAACAGGAATGCAAGCGGACAATAGAGAGTACGTTGTAACTTTGCGTCCAGGTGAATTAACAACAATTGAAGTAAGGCTTGCACCACTTGCAGGGCTTCGTTTAACTGCTGTTGATGCAATCACCCGTACTGGCTTGTTCAACGTTGAATTTATGATTTTTGATTCCAATGGTCATAACGTAGGCGTATTCCGTACAGACAACAATGGTTTGATTGATTTTAGCCATATTTTAAATCCTGGTCGTTATACAATTCGCTTAACAAGCACAGTAAATGGCTACTCATCTGACAATATTCCACGTACAGTTGAATTTGTTGCTGGACGTTTAACGGAAATAGTTTGGGAGTTTATGCCATTAGCTGGTCAAATCCAGATTCAAGTAGTATCTGGTGATGACAACTTTAACAATGCTTTACCTGCTGGAACGCCTTTATCTGGTGCAATCTTTGAAGTATTTGACGCTAGAACAGGCAATCTTGTAGACCGTTTTATATCTACTAATAACGGAATGGCCGTATCTTCACCACTCCCATTAGGCAGATATATTGTACGTCAGGTTCAAGCCGCGCCATTCTATATCGTCAACCCCAATGAAATGCATGTTGAAATAGAGTTTGGAATGCAAATAGTACGCATGACATGGCCGAATTTCTCCGCAAACATGGGTGTTACCATAAGAGTAACTGGGCCACAGTCTGTTGTGCAAGGTCAACCAGTGCTTTATGAGATTATGGCACTTAGAAATGAATCAACAGTGCCACTTGCTGATTTCTTCTGGCGTGTCACTTTGCCAACACATGCAGTGAGGTCAGACAGACTTGTAACAGGAACGTATAATCACAATCTACGTTATGGAATCCTCGGAACAACCAACACAGGCAGAGAGGTTGTTATAGCAGATAATCTTTCAACCACAAGAAACAACGTGATAGAGCTTGCTCCAGTACACTTAGGTTTAGGTGCAAATGAATATCTTGTAGATTTCATTCTAGTCTTTGGACAAGTTCCTGCTGGTTTTATGGCTATAGAAATGCCACGTCTTTTCGTAAATGTATTGCCAAGGAGTGTTGTAGTTCTACCACCAAACATGATGTTTGCATTGTATGTAGATATTGGTGGCACGGTAGTTGGTACTGACGAGTGGGTAATGGGCAGAAATACAACTGCTGCAACCCTGTTCGGTACTCCAACACCAACCCAACCGCCTAGAATCCCACAAAGTGGTTGGTAAACAAGTATAAATATAATTACTAAAACGCAGTAAACTAGCTTTTATGAGGGTATGTCCAAACATGGTCATATCCTCATAATGCTTTTGTTTACTATGCGTGAGGTTTTACACCGTAGTATAAGTATTCAAAAATAAAAGGAGGATTTTTTTATTAGCAGTACAAAAACAATCGGAATACCAAGAGCATTACTCTACCACATTTATAAAGATTTGTGGCTAAATTTCTTTAAAAGTTTAGGTATCAAAACAATTGTAAGCCCTAAAACAAACAGGGAAATCATTAAACTGGCTAGGGCTAATTCCATTGATGAAGCATGTTTTTCATCAAAATTATTCATTAGCCATGTGAAATATCTAATGGACAAATGCGACCAAATTTTCGTACCACGCATAGAAAATACAAAAATCCGTAGAGATTACTGTGCTAGGATCTTTGGTGTATATGACTTTGTTATAAACACCTTCCCAAGAGCCAAACTCCTACATGTAAATATAAATTATCTGTATGATGAAGCAGAGTTAAAGGCATTTATAGAAATCGGAGCAACACTCGGAAAATGCAGAGATGAATCCGTAAAGGCATACTATAATGCCTTGGCAACATCAAAACTCACTAAAAAAGCCAATGTTTTACAACAGGAAGAATTACTTGCTTGTTGCCCCCATGCTGGTGGATATGATTTAAACCAAGAAATGTTCTACTCCATTTTTTCGATTATCTATAGGGCAACATTTGATAGGGATTATCTAGCAGACTTCATACGTAAGAACATAGCCTTTGAAGTAAACAAAGGCGATTATGAGAAGTGTTTCAATGAATATTTGCAAGAAGTAGGGCAAGTAGAAACTGCTAACGAAGCCGAAATTATCTTTGAAAAACATAGAAGAAGGATAGAAGCCATTCCAATTGACAAACCAGATAACCCTATTAGAATCGGCGTAATTGGTGAAATTTACGTTGTAATAGAACCTTCCGTAAACTGCAACTTAGAAAGATGGCTTGCTGAGAATCAAGTAGAGATTCACCGCCCAACTGATTGGTCTAGCAGTACTAATGGTGCAATATCCCAAGCCCATCAAATGATGCAAGATGGTATAGACGGCATTATTCACATAAAATCAGCGTCTTGTTCACCAGAGATAACAGGCATGTCCATTTTACAAAACATGTCTAGTGATTATGATGTACCCATTATGTTTATGACATTTGATACTACAATCAGTGAAGCAGGGGTACACACAGTGGAAGCCTTTTACGATATGGTAGTGGCTAGAAAGGAAAGCAATGAAATACAACATCAGAAAAAGGAAAGGAGGGCAGAGTATTGAAAAATCATACTTAGGCAATGAATATTATAAGAACAAATATGCCGTCAAAATTGGGCGGTTTTTTAATGCCAAGAGTAGCAGAAACAAGTAGTAAAAGCAAATAATAAAAACAACAAAAACTAATAAAAGATGGGAGCCAATTGACTATGAAAAAAGGATTATTAAGTTTAAGTTTTGGTTTTATTGCAGTTATGATACTTATAGCTGGCTTGGTGGGTGGTTTTGCAATAAGTACGTTGCTGTTTAGAGGTGATTCACCAAACAGCGAATTGATGACAGATAGAGCAGTTTATGAGGTTTACGACAGACAAGAGCAAAACAATTTTGCAAATGGAAACTTTGGAGACTTTGACAATAGTTTCATAAACACAATTACCTTTTATGAGATTAGAGAAGCACAGAGGGCATGGGGTGATGGGCTTGTATCTATTGCAACGGCTTATGCAAGAGGTTATGGATTTATTGCAACTGCTATGAACGTTATTGATACCTTGTATGGTTACGAGTACAATCACGTACTATTTAAACCTACTCTTACAGAAGCTCCTAACACTTTTAGGTTTAATTGGGATGGTGCTGCAAGCTATTTCATAGGTCAATACTTAGATAAACCAGCTTTTAGAGCAGACACTGGTTTTGCACTCAATCCTTGGGTTAGTGTGACTTTTGATGAAGGTCGTTATATTGTACATGGCAATATGGCTATCTGGATGGGCAATGTACACCTTACTGACGTTGATGGCAACGTAACAACTGTTGATAAAACTTTTGGTTATTTTAGAGGTTCTAATGGCAACCTGAGAATAAATCTACATCATTCTAGCTTGCCGTTTGGTGACTAATCTTGTAATAGCTCTTATCTTGTAAAAAAATAAAGATATTGCTCAAGGTTTAAGACATAAACAATTCAGGTTACTTCATGTGAAGGTATAGCAAAAATCTAGTGTTTGCTATACCTTTACTTGTCGAAGTGCCTTTTTTATATAGATTAAAAGATACATACATCAAAAAAACCAAAAATCCAAAGAAGGAAGTGAAAATTTAATGAAAATTAAAACTGAAAGAATCAGAAAGCCTAGCGAATTTTCAAGCCTAGTATTAGCGAAACAAGCAAAAACGCTTGTGCTATCATTAATGGTTTGCATCATGTCACTTGGCATAATCGCACCATTTCAAGTAATGGCAAATGATTTTGACCATTCTCACCCTAGTGGTAATTGGTGGAATATACCTACAATGCGGCCTGACTTGTTGCCTGTGCATCCAGAACAGATAGAATTGCCATCATGGATGCATAATTGGGCAAATGAACGACAAGTGTTGCCGTTGCCGTCTGAATGGTCAATGCAACCTATATTGCCAATGATGATGCCAGAATTACCAGTGCTGCCACACCACCAAGTAAAAGTGGTTGTTCCTGTAAATGCTATGGTTCGCATTCAACATGCTGACATGTCTGCATTTTACGTTGAGCGTGGGCTTGTGGAGTTTGTACAGATTCCAGCAACGCCATTTGGTGAATACCTAGTAATTACAGTGTTGCCTGATATGGGCTATTCTATTTATTCTCGTTGGAACAGTGGAAATCCAGTCTATAGCTTTAGAGTTGCTGGTCACAGAGTAGTGTCACCTGTAGTTGTTGCATTTGGCGATTCCATACAACCCATGCCAATGCCAACTTTCCCTCCGTACCTTGGGGATTCTGATTGGTGGTGGGTAGAACCCATGCCAATGCCAACTTTTCCTCCATACTTGGGCGATTCAAACTGGTGGGATAATGTAGAACCCATGCCAATGCCAACTTTCCCCCCATATTTGGGCGATTCAAACTGGTGGGATAATGTAGAACCCATGCCAATGCCAACCTTCCCTCCATACCTTGGAGATTCCAACTGGTGGTGGGTAGAACCAATGCCAATGCCAACTTTTCCTCCTATACAACCAACACCTCCTATTGATGGTGTAATGCCTGAACTGCCAACACTGCCGCATCATCAAATAACTGTAGTTGCTCCTGTTTCTGCACGTATTCGTATCGAGCGTGTGAGCTGGCCAGTTGGATATACACCTGTTATCTATGTAGAGGGTGGAAACACAGAGTTGTTACCGATTCCAGCACATCTTAATGAGCAAATACGCATTACTGTATTACCAGACAGAGGATTTAGTATTGACCCACGCTGGAATAATGGTAGTGCTGTCTTGAATTTCACTGCAAACGCAGACAGAGTTGTAATTCCAGAACTTATTGCTATTGATTCTACTCAATGGTGGCACACTGCTCCATACCACCAAGTAAACATCACTGCTCCTGCTAATGCTCGTATTCGTGTAGAGCGTTTTGATGCTAGATTTATGTGGCCAGTGTTCTATGTAGAGCGTGGACGTACTGAAATTGTACGCCTACCTTTGAACCAAGGTAATGAGTTAATTATCACTGTGCTACCAGACAGAGGTTTCAGCGTAAGCCCTGATTGGAATAATGGCCGTGCTATCCAACGTTTTGCAGTAAACAGACATCAACCCATAGCACCACAAGTTGTAGGAAGCCCTCATGTTTACGAAGAAATCACTACTCTGCCTGAATCTTTGGAGCAATTCGATATTATCATTGTTTCCCCTGAAAACGGCATTGTTACTGTAAGAAGTGACTTTGTAGAAGGTGTAACAACTCATATGCAAGGTGAAATCGGCGTTCATCGTTTGAACGTAATAAACAACGTGATTGTAACTGTTGTCCCCGAAAGTGGATGGGAGATACATCCTGATTGGAACAATGGTGAAGCAGAATATAGCTTTTTCGTTTCAGAGGACTACACAATCCGCCCACTACTTAGAAGGGTTCGCCCATCACGTCCAATTCCTCCATTACCATCAGAGCAATATTTTCCACGTTTTATCAGTGGTGATGGTAACGGAACAGTACGCCCAGACGGTTTTGTAACTCGTGCAGAAATGGCACAAATGTTCTTTAATCTTATTCAAGACCCAGCAAGAAACATCGCAACAATGGGCGATGGTCGATTCACAGATGTAAGCTCCAGCGATTGGTACTATAGAGCCATTGCATATTTTGTAAACAGAGGTGCATTAACTGGTTTTGCAGATGGTAGCTTCCGTCCACACGAATTAATCACCAATGCGGAGTTTGCAGCGTTTGCAACTCGTACCTTTGGTTTAGAGCGTTTTGGAATACAATCAATTTTACAACAAAGCGCAACTGATGGACATTGGGCAAGTCTTTACATGGCTATGGCATTTGATAGCATCTGGCTAAATTTCTTTGGTCTTGAAGGTGCTTTTTTTATGCCACAAACTAATATCACTAGAGGACACGCTGTTGTACTATTAAATCACTACACTGGTAGAGTGCCGAATGAGGCATTAATCAGAGTTAATCTAGGGCTTGGCATTCTTCGTCCTTATTCTGATTTAACTGTAGAACACTTTGCATTTTGGGATATCATGAGTGCAAGTATGAGCAAAACTGTGACTCAGTAAATTTGCAAAATACAAAACGCAGACAGGGGGCATACTTGCCCCTTGTCACCCAACAAATTTGTCAATGAGGGCGGAGATGAGTGATTATTTGAGTTTAAGGTTAGCACTAAAAAATAGAAAGGTTAAAAATTATGTTTATGACAAATATATTAAAAAGTAACACACAACAATTCTGTGATAATTGTAGTGATAATATCATTTTTGAATTACATTCAAAAAACAATAACATACCCGTTCATATAGGCATAAAAACCATATTGGAATGTCTTGCTGTTGCCATAGAACAAGGAGAGCTTCCCAAACTTCCATCCACTTGGGTACAAGATTCATGTAGTTTACACAGCATGGAATTTCCAGATGGGACTTGGTATAATGACAGAACTATTTAAAAAATGAAGACTTAGGGATGGGGTTAAAATATGATTTATGTGAAATACTCTACAAGCAAATTTGCCACAATACATGAAGTGTGTAGAGAAACCTTTGAAGAGCAGACTAGAAATAAATTTCCTTGGGAACAAGGTACACCTGTTAGAAAGCAATATGCAATCTGCCCTGCTTGTGACAACCCTGTTAGGCTAGTAGGAATATACAGAAAGATGGATAAAAGACCCCATAGAGTGCATACAGAAAAGGATATAGAAGGTCTGCAAAGGCATGTTCTGCAAAAATATATGTATTGTATGCTTTCAAAAAGAAGCAAATATATTGATGATGCAGAACGATTTACGGAACCAAATGAATCCCAAATTGAACTGTGCCATATATTGCAAAATAATTTTCACAAAGTGGTGTACATTGCGGAAAAAATATTGCATATTCGAGGAAGTAATAATTTTTGGAGCTCTACTTTAGAGCAATTTATAGCGTCAAAAGGATATTTATATCCTTGGATTACCCTTGAAAATTTGCCTTGGATGCTTATATATTTTGGTTTAAGTCAGAAAAACATTTTTAATCAAGACATAGTTCTGGAAAGCAAAATACATCAAGTTATTACTGACAAATGTAACAATGCGAGTTTTGATAAGGTAATTATCCATGCTAACAAATCTTATGGCAAACTTAGTAAAAGCGAAAATGCCAAAGGTTTTCTAAAACCAATATGTTTGCGTTTTTCAGGTCATAAAAAACAGATGATAGAAGATGTACTGAATGAAACAATGACACTGTACGTTGATTCAGGGAGTGTTGAAATTTATAAGCAATCTATTGAAGTAGACCAACATTATTTCCGCAATATTCTACTAAAACCAGATTGGAAAGAAAGTGAACGCTGTAAAAAATTATTAAATTCTGCAAAAGAAATAATGGAAAAATACAACATAAACAACCAATAACAATTATGTTTATGTACATCCTGTCCAATTGATGAATTATTCTCTCAGTTGGGCTTTTTTAATGGAAAAACAGAAAAATAAAAGAACTTTAAAGGAGATGGATGAGGTTTTGATTTTCTCAAATAGAGTAAAGATTCAACAATTGCTAGACATTTTAACCCCTTTCAAAGAATGGGGTATACCAAACTCGCAACGATACATGAAAATAGCATCTTCAATGAATAAAATATTACAACTATTCAAATTAGAAGCAATCAGATTTGATTCACAATCGTCTGCATCCGCCACAGCATTAGAACTCATCCATATAGATTTGCCTGAAATTAAGCAACCATACAACCCCATTGGCACTGATGTATATGGTATAATTGCTTATCTTATTGAACCCAATAATAGATATGAAATGCTTGCACATATGAGATTTGATGGCATTCATTATAGAAATTTAGCCACTGATGAAATACTATTTTTAGGAAACAGCTTTGAGTTCGGTTGTATATTTGAAATTGGACGAATAATTAAAGCGAAAAACATATCATTTACATCTTCTCGTATTGAATATAAGCACTAATTTCACACAATCAGTTTCAATTGAATTCACTTTATACACATATCGTCCGATTGATGAATCATTCAGTCGGGCTTTTTTAATGAAAAAAATCAGAAAATATAAAAAAAGGAGCAGATAATTGAATTTAAGATTAGTTATAGCTGAAAAGCCCTCAGTAGCAAAAACATATGCAACTGTACTTGGGGCAAAGACGAAAAAAAACGGCTACTATGAGGGAAATGGATATATAGTATCATGGTGTGTTGGTCATTTACTAGGGCTTGCAAACCCTTCTACATACAACGAAAAGTACGATAAATGGCGAAAGGAAGACCTTCCGATTGTCCCTTCGGCTTGGAAGTATGTCGCAACACCTTCAACGAAATCACAGTTAAAGGTGCTTGTAGAATTAATGAAACGGTCTGATGTTAGCACTATTATCAGTGGCACTGATGCTGGACGAGAGGGGGAATTAATATTTCGCCTTGTATATGAACATGCTTTTGGTGAAAATTCTAAAAATAAAAAACCAGTACAAAGGCTTTGGATAAGTAGCATGGAAGAATCTGCAATCAGAAACGGTTTTAATAATCTCCGTCCAAGTGCTGAGTATGACAGCCTATATCACGCTGCCAAGTGCAGACAACAAGCAGACTGGCTTGTGGGAATGAATTATTCTCGTCTGTTTTCTATTATATACAATGCAAACTTGCGTGTAGGGCGTGTACAAACTCCAACATTAGCTATGGTTGTCGAGCGGTCTGAAAGAATTTCTAACTTTACAAAAGAGCCTTTCTATGTGGTGACACTTAACATCCATGACAACAACCAAAATATCATAACGGAAGGTGAAAAATTGACAGATAAAGCAATTGCAAATGAGATTGTTTCAAAATGTAATGGTCAAACTGCTACAATTAAATCCATAAAACAACAGGAAAAAACCATTGCTCCACCAAAATTGTATGACCTTACAACACTGCAACGTGAAGCCAATAAACTCTTTGGACTGACTGCTTCAAAGACGCTGGAGATTGCACAAACCTTATATGAAAAGAAAATCATAACTTATCCACGAACAGACAGCAAATATATTACAGAAGATATGGCACACAGCATTGAAGGTTTGTTGGCGGCTAGTATGTATGTATTATTCCCTAAACAAAACTTTGTGTCAAATATATCACTGATTGTAAACAACAGCAAAGTTACAGACCACCATGCCATTTTGCCAACTATGCAAGTAAAAGTCTTGAATCTAGCCATGTTATCAGAAGATGAGCGCAACATCCTCACTCTAATCTGTGCAAAGTTGATATGTGCTGTAAATGAAAAACATTCATATGCCGAAACGGTAGTAACAGTAGAGTGTAATGGTGAATTATTCACTACAAAGGGCAAAAGCATTGTTCATAATGGTTGGAAACAAGTAGAAGAAGACTTGCATAAAACTTTAGGCAAAGCCAAAAAGAATATAACAAGTGACAGTGACGATACACTATCCGCAAATCTAACCCAAGGTCAACAATTCACTGCTACAACAAGCCTACGCGAAGGATTTACTTCCCCTCCAAAGCACTACACAGAAGATACTTTACTATCTGCAATGGAAACCGCTGGTGTAGGAGGAGTGCAAGAAGACATAGAGCGTAAAGGGCTTGGAACCCCAGCCACAAGAGCAAGTATAATTGAAAATCTAGTTAGAAACGAATTGTTAAAACGTGACAAAAAGAATCTATTGCCCACTGAAAAGGGCATAAATCTAATTAAAGTATTGCCAGACAAAGTAAAATCCCCACTCTTAACAGCAGAATGGGAAAACAATTTAAAACGCATGGAGCGTGATGAGGTCACACCCAATGACTTTATGGAGTCAATAAATAATTCCATTGATGAAATTGTACAAACATATGGTGCTGCCCCCATCCCAGAAAATAACCGCAATCTATTTGGCTCTGAACGTAGCAGTGGTAATAGTGGTGAAGTTATTGGCAAATGCCCACGTTGCAATAGTAATGTATATGAAAGTCCTAAAGCCTTTTCCTGTGAACATACTAAAACAAAAATATGCGGTTTTTCCATCTGGAAAGACAATAAACTGTTTACATTGCAAGGCAAAAACATAACAAAAACCATAGTTAAATCGCTTTTAACCACTGGCAAAGCCTATGTAGAGGGCTTCAAATCAAAAAAGACAGGCAAAACATACAATGCAACAGTTGTCCTTGATGACAACAAAGATGGTTACACAAACTTCAAACTGGAGTTCAGTAAATAGACAGTGCAATTCAAAAACAAAAACTAGGAGGAATATAGTGAAAATATCCGAAAACAAGGCCGTTTCACAATTATCAGAACTACTTTCCCTACACTGTGGGTACAGCGAAAAAGATGCAAGTCAGATTAAAGTTGCGGCAGCACTTCACGATATCGGCAAGATGAGAGTGTCTAAAAGTATACTCCAGAAGCCAGATAACTTACTTCCAAGCGAGTTTGAAGAAATGAAGATGCACACAAAATATGGTTCTAACTATCTTGCATCTATCATACCTGGAGAACTTGGCAAAAAGGCAAGTATGATAGCCTTATTTCATCATGAATGGCATGACGGGCATGGTTATTGGGGGTTCAAAGCATCATCCTTGCCTAAATATATAGGAATCGTTTCAATTTGTGATGTTTTATGCGCGCTTCTTTCAGAAAGAGATTACAAACAGTCTTGGACTTTGAAAGAAAGCCTAGAGTACATCTATGATGCGAAAGAAACTCAGTTTTGCCCAAAGCTAGTAGACGAATTACTTTCTCTATTAAGTTCTAATGATAAAGCCACTAATGTATTAAAACATGTAGCTTAGGGATAATTCTAAGAAGATTGAGTGTTGCAATTAAAATGTAATAATAGACACATTGACGTTACATTGAATATAGCGTATAATAAATTTATAAGAAATGCATCAAAAGTTGTGTAAGTAGCCATAGGTACAATCAATGACATAACCATTGATATGTACCAAACATGAGGTACAGTCAATGACATAACCATTGATATGTACCAAACACAAGGTACAATCAATGACATAATCATTGATATGTACCAAACATGAGGTACAGTCAATGACATAATCATTGATATGTACCACTATATAAATATTAAAAATCATACAAACAGAGGAGAAATCATTATGATGATTCATTCAAAAAACAACAATAAGGTTTACACACTCAAAGAGATTGTTGAAATTTCTACTCCCTTTTTTAAGGAGTATGACGGCATTACTAAAGTTTATATCTTTGATGATTATGCTGATGGTACAGCTAATGAAGAGTCCAGCATTGAGCTTGTAATGGAAACAGAGGATGATTTTATGTTCTATGATGACTACATTCTTTCTGATATTTTATGTAAAGATTGTAGAATTAACGAATTTGACTCAGTTCAAGACTTTAAAAAATGGGCTACCACAATGAATGGAAATAAGCGACCTAGAAAGGTGATATATGAGCGAAACAAATAAAGCAAAAACACAAGAAACAAAAGTAGCAACAAAACCCAAAAAAGAACCACAAAAAAAAGAAACATCAAAAATCACAATGACAGATAGCGATTTACAGATTATTTTTAAAATAAATTCACTATGTAAGAAAATTATTAATGACTTTAAAAACGTTGATAGATATGAATTTTTTAAGCCTGATAGCCTAGACAGAGATGCATTCTCCTTTAGGTTGCTTCAACTTGGCGAACTTGCAAACTCTAAGAACATTACACTAGCAAAAGAAGGTAAGAGGGAGGAAGTCAAGCATCTATCAAGTACATTTTTAGAAAAGAACGAAGGTGCAAAAGCATTCACATGGAATCAGGCTTATTCTTTAAGATGTAGATTGGCTCATAATATTGAAGTCCAATCTAAAAAGATTTGGAGGACATGCCATGTTCAAATACCTAATCTCCTAAAATACACTAATAAAATCCTTGAAACAGTGAAGAATCAAGAAAAGGAGCAAGTTGCAGAAAAGCAAAAAATAGATAAGGAGAAGCCCGTGAAACAAGAACAACAACCAAGGCAACCCCCTCAAAAACAATCCATCCCACCAGAACAAAGCAAACCGCAGCGTAAAGAAACCCCTGATGAACAATTTGCAAAGGATGGGTGTGAAGCAAAAAGAACTGCAAAATAAAAAAGAAACTTCTCAACAGGTTCAAATGCCACAGAAAACACAAAAACAGCAAAAAGATAATTCACTCTAAGTCTACAGAAAGTAGGTGAATGTATCAAAGATTATGAAATATTAAAATATATAGGAACACTATTTCAATCCTTGTATGATGGTTTGTTAAACATGGTAAAAACAGAAGAATACTATTACTACAAGAAAGTAAACAAAATATTTAAGCGTTATAATGAAATAATGCCACAAATCAAAGCTATAAATCCCCAGTATGCAAAAGTTGCTACAGTTTCAGAATGGGAAGCTCTAAACAGAACAAAAAAAGAGAATTGCAAACTTTTCAATGTAAAGATTGCTAATAATCAAAAATGTTGGCTTTTGGATGTAAGTCAAACAACTGGTAAACCACTTCCTCAGATATATAAAAAATTATCTAACAATACTAAAGTGCCAAACTTTCAAGCAATTCTTGATTGTTTGGTGAGATATTCACCTCAACCAGTGCCAGTTATTATGCAGTCAAAATTAAGCGAAAATCAGTTAATTTTTGACTTGGTACGCGAAATTATAAAATACAATCAAACATCTCCTTTAGTCGTAGAATCCGCAAGTTATATGGTTTGTCGGCATATAGGCATTGATACATCAGATTTTACATTCGGCTATATATTAAAACTTCTGGAGTTTGACGAAATTCTCACAAAACTAAAAGATACTATTCTCCAAGACACTATTACTAAGGAAACAAAAGTATTTATAGGTTATTTAGATGCAACATTAAGTAGTTTACAAGATTCTGATTTGATATATTCTGATTCAGCGCAACAAGTGCAGGATTCAACAGAAGTAGCCATTACCCATGATATACCTGATATAAACAGTATGTATATGGGATTAATTCGTAAACTCACAAATGTATTACCTGATGAAACCATTAACATAGATAAGGTTCGCAAGTATGGTTACAAAGACCAAAAAATGATTCCCATTGGTGATGTTGCAGCATTACGACTTTTTCAAGAGGGCAGGGAAGTATATAAACTGAACAAAGATGACAGTGAAGAACTGATTCAATCCAGCGAAGAAATAAGCAAGCATCATGGTTACTTTGGTATAAGCCTTGAAGAGTGGTATTCAATACAGCTCCAAGAATTTAAAAAGTTAGAGCAATTACTAACCAAAGCAAATACAAAAAAGGTTGATAATCAAATAGGCAAAGCAAATAAAACGAACAACACAAACAGCACTGAACAAAACAAAAAAAACAAAAACAATTCCCAAACATTAGATAATCAAAAATGGTTAGAAGTTGCACTTCCTAACTTCTTTAAACTCACAGGCTATAAATACACAGATATGCCTTTTTTCACAAGGCAAGAACGATTTGAACCTAGCCCCGAGATGTTGAAAATAAATATGTTGATAAGTCATCAGTGTGCAAAGGGCATTACTAAAATCCTAAATCATTATAAACAGCATCGGCAGTCCCACGGTCAAAATACTACCTACAATATAAAACAATCCGTGTTAGATACATGTGAATATTTTAGCCATCGACATATTTTATATGCACTTAGCGATATGTTTTGGCTTGAAATAAAAGTACCACAATCTGTACGAATAGCTTTTAATAATTGCTACAGAGATTATTACAGGAAATTTCTAAAATCTCATGGATTGCAGAAATCTATAAAACATCAAAAATCAACGAAGCCAGAGAAACCGAAAAAAACTAATCTTGAAGAACAAATAAGGGGATTAGAAGCACAAGAAAGAATCAACAATATCCAAAAAAGTTTAGACGAAATTAACAGTCAAAACCAAGAAAATTTAACGATAGAGCAAAAGGGACAGCAAATGCAACAAATGATGGAAGTTGAGCAAGTCATAAAAATTCATAGCATTATGAATGATTATAAAGCTCTCTTTACTAGACCTGTCTTAAACAAGAAAAAACTATTGTTGCAAGAATTTTAGAAAGGGTTGATATATGTCAGAAAAATACAGAGTGTATATGAATATACTGAAAGCAGAGATTCAAAAATCAACACAAAACATTAGCAATTGGAGCAATTACCTTGATTGTGTAAGCAGAAATTTCAAATATTCCTTCACAGAACAACTACTAATTAACAATCAAAAGCCCAATGCAACGGCAGTGGCAAACTACGATACTTGGAATGAGCGGCTTGGACGAATTGTAAAGACTGGAACAGCTATGTATGTTCCAGTAGTCCAAAATGGAAAAAGAACAGTCAAAACCTTCTTTGACATAACAGACACAATAGAAACAAGCAATTCCAAACCCATCCCTCAATGGGCATACAAGGCAGAGCATAAAGAGCCTATTGCAGAATATGTGATAAATAAATACAATTTAACAGATATAGTTGATACATCTGCTGACGTTTTTGGTGGTATTCATAGTGATGTCATTGATAAAATAACAATGGAATATATTCAAAACAACATTGAATCCATCAATAAATCCATAGAAAACAGTGCCGTGTATGACGATAACCCAGATGACAAGTATCAACGTGAAGCAGACTTCTTTGAAGCAGTCTACCTAAGTGTTGCTTTGGTTGTAAACAAACGCCTTGGCATAGGAGAAGATGCTAACACTCCGCTCACAAATATGTTAGGAGGGATAATTCAAAAGTTCAACACGGAAGCCATTATAACTGAGCTTGGAAATGCAGTAAGTACACTGAGTGATGAGTATTTACGCACAGTAGAAATTGCTGTTAAAACATACAACAAAGAGCAAGAAAAACAAGCGCAGGAAGCTGAAAAGCAAACAAATAATCACGAATTACAAAACATACAAAATAAGGAGAGTGTTGAAAATGGACAAGGAGTACATTCCAGTATCAACAGCGAACACGAAGTATTACGAGCCGAAAGTAACAACGAGGGAAGAGTGGGACAAGCTGATAGAGGAGAAGTTGGCGGAGGAGATGAAAGTGGGGGATATGGTGTACAATCCTTGGGTGTTCGACGGGATATGGTATACAATGGGGCTTCTGGACAAAGAGAATCCAACATCGAAATGCCTGTTTCCCAACATTCTGATGGACGAGGAGGAGGAGTTACCTCCACTGAGCAGATGGGGTTTGGCGAGGAAGAATTACTTGGAGGAAATCAACAGCTCTCTGTTGAGGGAAATGACGGCACACGAATTTCACAGCCACTGCCTAGAGATAGAAAACCAAGCCAACGAACAAAAGGAACATTTGATAAAGGAAATACACAAAAACCCAGCAAACCAAGTGACAGAGCAGGACAAAGCCCAAGACCCGATGGCATGGGTGGGCAGGATGAACAACTTCCAAGCCCAAGTCCACGAGATAATCTACAGCAACCTGATTTACAGCTAATAACAGAACAATTAGAATCAGAACCAGAATCAGAACAGCCAGAATTAGAACAACCAGAATCACAGCAGATAGAATCTACTTTTGCACCTATTCTTGAAGAAGATTTAGGTGCTTTTTCTATGCAAAAAATCCCTCCCATGTTTGTAGTTAATTGGGACAACGCAAAACATGATTTTGACCTTAACCAATATGAAGACAGTGACATGATTGCCTATGATAAAGATGGCGTGTCATTTAAACTTAACAAAATAGGAGATATTAATTTCGTATCCTCCACCACTCGTATAGCTCCATTTGGTGAAATTTTAGGTGATAATGATATTCCAGGGTATATACGCCAACAAATGAAAGATTATAGAAATGGTGATATAATTGATGAGCAAGTGCGTGAACAAACCTTAAAACGCCTTGAATCCTATTTAAAAATAGAGGAAGCTCCTCATAAAATCAGAGTTTTATCAGAAAACCAGCATGTTGAAAACATTGATGATGTAGAATTTGTGTTCACAACAGTACGAAGAAAGCGGGAATCACAGGAATTACTTGCTAGTGAAACTAAGCAATCTACTAACAACAGTAGCGTTTTATCAGAAAAACATACTTCCCATTCAACTGTTAAACCATCAATTACTAAACCTCCAGTATCTAAGAATTTTAGAATGGATGATTTTGACTATGCAAATATGATTGGGGGTGGGGCAAAATCAAAATTCAAACGAAATGTTGAAGCAATTCGTACTCTAAAAGTAATTGAAGCCGAAAGTCGTACTGCCACACCAGAAGAGCAAAAAACACTAGCACATTATGTCGGTTGTGGTAGTATACAAGAAGCCTTTCAACTACGTAGTCCACAATGGCAAGAGGAATACGAAGAACTGAAAGAATTATTATCACCAAGGGAGTATGAAGCCGCAAGAGCTTCTATCTTAACAGCTTACTACACAGAACCCACCATAATGAACGCCATGTGGAACAAGCTAGAGGAGTTGGGCAACTTCCTCGACTATGGTGACAATCTAAAAAATCTTAATGTCCTCGAACCTTCAATGGGAATTGGGAATTTTTACGCTACTGCTCCAGAACATATAATCAATACTGCTAACATGCATGGTGTTGAGATAGACTCCATCAGTGGTCGTATAGCAAAACAACTTTTTCCTAATGTAGATATTCAAGTTAAAGGTTTTGAAAAAACAGGCTTTGATAATGATTTCTTTGATATTGCAATCGGAAATGTACCATTCTCAGAATCCATAATACCTGTAGATTGGCGATATGACAAGGAAAAACTTCTGATTCATGACTACTTTTTCTGCAAAACTTTGGACAAAATAAGACCAGGCGGCGTTATTGCGTTTATTACCTCAGCAGGTACATTGGATAAACTTGATGGCAAGGCACGTAGTATGATAGCTGAAAGGGCTGAATTACTTGGTGCAATTCGATTGCCTAGCACTGCTTTCAAAGAAAACGCTGGAACAGAAGTTGTGTCAGATATTGTCTTCTTGCAAAAACGTGAAGAGCCAAAAGAGCTAACAGACCAAGTAAAATCAGAAATCATCAATAATTGGATGGGAACAAGCAAAAACAATGGCATAACTGAAAAGAGCCTTAGTAACTATTTTATAAACAATCCTCACATGATACTTGGGGAATATAAAAAAGTCAGTGGTCGTTATGGAATGCAAGAAAAACTCATGCCTAAAGAAGAAACAAGCCTTTCTGAACAATTGCAAGAAGCTATGAAACATATAACTGGAACTATCCCAATACGTGAAGTAGAACTTGATTTGGATGAAGATTTAGACGCAACATACATACTATATGATGATGAAAGAGCAGGATTTTATGATAAAAATGGCAAACATATATATGCAAAAAATAATTCTTTTGCAGTAGTAGAAGATGAAGTATATTATCGTGAAAATAACCGTCTAAACATTATAGATGCTGGAGTAGGGACTACAGAACGAATTAAGGGCTTAGTGTCACTTCGCACTGTTCTCCATGACCTAATCCAAGCTCAAGTAGATGACAGACCGCTTGCAGAAATTGAGCATCTACAAGATGAACTAAATACAATCTATGATGAGTTTAGCAAAAAACATGGTCTAGTAACCTCCAGAGCCAATAGCCAAGTTTTTGATAGTGATGATTCTTACTATCTTTTAGCATCATTAGAGAAACTTAATGATGAGTTCGAGTTTGTGGGTAAGTCTGATATATTCACCAAACGCACAATTAAACCCCATATAGAAATAACTTCTGTTGACACATCAAGTGAAGCATTGGCTGTTTCCATTGGCTATCGTGGCAAAGTTGATTTAGATTATATGGCTGAACTAACGGGTTTTGATAAGCAAAAAATCATCAACGACCTTGAAGGTGTTATTTTCTCAACTACAAATGAGATAGAACATTATGTGACTGCTGATGAGTATTTATCAGGAAATGTACGCCAAAAGTTAGAAAGAGCTAAGAGCCTAGCCGAAATAGACCCTCGCTTTGATATAAATGTAGCAGCGTTGGAAAAAGCCCAACCAGTTGACCTTGAAGCCCATGAGATTTATGTTCGTCTTGGTACTACTTGGATAGATAAAAAGTATGTTCAAATGTTTATGAATGAAATCCTTGAAACTCCACTACTGCACAGGGATGAAATAGATGCGGATGGCAACAGAAAATACAAATGGGAAGATGATAAATACGCAGAAAAGAATAAAATAACCGTCCAATACTCATCTTACAGCAACGAATGGCGAATAACTAACAAGAATGCAATTCATGGAGAAAACATCAAAGCAAACATTGAATATGGGACAAGTGCCATTAATGCATATCATATCCTAGAGCAAACCCTTAATCTAAAGGACATAGTTATCAAAGAAACAATAAAAAAGGATGGCAAGGAGTTTGAAATTGTAAACGAAGAGCAGACTGCTTTAGCACGGCAAAAGCAAGAAGATTTGAAAAATGCCTTTAAAGAATGGATATTTAAAGAGCCAACACGCCGAGAAAACCTTGTAGCACTGTACAACGAAAAGTTTAATGCTATACGTCCAAGAGAGTATGATGGAAGTCATATAACCTTCGGTGGCATGAATGCAGGAATTAAGCTGGAAAAACATCAAATAGATGCAGTAGCCCGCATAATGTATGGCGGTAACACTCTTCTAGCTCATGAGGTAGGTGCAGGAAAGAGTTTTGAGATGATTGCCGCAGCAATGGAATCAAAACGCGTTGGGCTATGTAACAAGTCATTGCTAGTCGTGCCAAAGCACCTAACAGGGCAGATGGCAAGCGAATTTTTACGTCTTTACCCCAACGCCAATATCCTAGTGGCAACAGACAAGACTTTTGAAACCAAGAATAGAAAAAAGTTTTGTGGGAAGATAGCAACTGGAAACTACGATGCAGTCATAATGGGGCATACTCAGTTTGAAATGATAAAGTTGAGCAAGGAAAATCAAGAAAAACACTATTCAGAACAATTTGACTTCCTAGTTGAAGCAATAAAACAAGCGAAAGATGCAAAAGGTGGTTACTTCACAGTAAAACAAATGGAAAACGTCAAAAACAAAGTGCAATCAAAACTCGCCAGTCTATTTAATGACAAAAACAAAGATGATGTTATTACATTTGAACAACTCGGAATCGACAAAATGTTTATTGATGAAGCACATGAATACAAAAATCTCCAAATGGTCAGTAAGATGAATAATGTTGCAGGGATAGCCCAAACAAGAGCCGATAAAACAGACGATATGTTCATGAAAGTAAGATATTTGGATAAAGAAACTGATGGCACAGGTATCATCTTTGCTAGTGGAACACCCATCAGTAATTCTCTAGTAGAAATGTACACAATGATGCGTTACTTACAATATGACAAGTTAGAAGAGCTTGGTTTAGAGCATTTTGACAAGTGGGCATCCATGTTTACTGAACCCAAAAGCAATTTAGAATTAGCCCCCGAAGGTACGGGCTACAAAATGAGGACAAGATGTGACAAATTTTACAATTTGCCTGAACTAATGAATATATTCTTTGAAGTTGCTGACATAAAAACTGCTGAAAGTCTTAACCTTCCACGCCCAGAAGCCAACTTCCATACTATAACCTGTGAACCAACAGAGCTGCAAAAAGAAATGGTTGGCGTATTGTCTGAACGTGCAGACCGTGTGCGGAGTAAGGCTGTGAAGAAAGAAGAAGACAATATGTTGGCTATAACAAATGATGGACGCAAACTTGGGCTTGACCAGCGTGTAGTCAATTCAAACTTACCAGATGACCCTAAATCTAAGGTGAATATAGCAACAGAAAATGTTTTCAACATTTGGGAAAAAACAAAAGCAGATAAATCAACTCAGATAATTTTCTGTGATTTATCAACTCCAAGTGAAAAAAATAGGAAAGAACATGGTTTCAATATCTATGATGACATGAAAAAAAAGCTAATCGAAAATGGTATACCTGAGAAAGAAATCGCTTTCATTCATGATTATAACAGCGATAAACAAAAACAAAAATTATTTGCTAATGTACGCTCTGGCAAAATACGTGTGGTCTTTGGTTCAACAGGAAAAATGGGGGCTGGAACTAATGTCCAAGATAGATTGATAGCTTTGCATCATATTGATTGTCCTTGGAAACCGTCGGATTTGACACAAAGAGAAGGTCGTATACTAAGGCGGGGAAACCAAAATGAAACAGTTGATATATACAAATATGTCACAAAAGATACTTTTGATGCGTACCTTTACCAAACATTGGAGAAAAAGCAAGCCTTTATAAGTCAGATTATGACCGAAAAATCCCCTGTCCGTACAATGGATGACATAGACCAAAGCGTTCTTAACTATGCAGAAATAAAGGCTTTGTGTGTTGGAAATCCAAAAATAAAAGAAAAAATGGACTTAGAACAGGATTTAAAAAGGCTAAATGCATTGTACTCTCAATACAAAAAGAACCTTTATAGTATGGAATCGGCTATACTCAAAAAATATCCTATTCAAATCAGATCTAGGGAGCAAAACATGGCAAACTACCTTGCTGATGAAGTTACTTTAAATGCTAAAACACAAAAAGTCAATGAGGGAATTTCTCCTATGATGATTAAAGGTGTTACATATCACGACCGTGCCAAAGCTGGTGAAGCAATAAAGGAAGCCTGCAAACAACTTGCCACAGTGGGCATTGCAAACGATACGCATATTGGCACATATCGTGGTCTTGACTTGTATCTATTATACAGTCTGATTACAAATGAGCATCGTCTAACAGCAAAAGGCGAAATGCCTTATCCCATAACTCTTGAATCAAACTTCTCAGCCCAAGGCGTTGTAACTCGGCTTGATAATGTTTTGGATAAAATACCAGAATACATAAAAAGGGAAAAAGCAAATCTGCAAAATACTATAAATCAGATGGAAACAGCAAAGATTGAAGTGATGAAATCATTCCCACATGAAGCAGAACTGAAGAAAAAAACTGCCCGTGTGGCAGAATTGAATGTTGAACTTAGCCTTGATGCTCAAAAAACATCATCAGCAAAAGTAAACTCTGACACACTTGACGTTCCCCTTAATACACAAGCTACGCAGAACATGCCAACAGTCAAAGTCAATGGGGTGGCAGAAAATAAATCACCAACAACACAAAAGCAACCACAATCAAAACAGACCGAAACAGACGCAAAACTGGCAAAACCAAAGAAAAATAGCCATGAGTTATAAAAACGCATGGCTTAATAATTATTCAAGCTAAATATAGCATGGAGCAAATTGTTTATATAGCAATTCCGATTGACATTGACGCGCTTGCGCGTTGATGCAAGCGGAGATTACGCCCCCTCACTGACACGAAGTACATTAATGCGAAGTGGAAGTGCTATAATAATAATAATTTGCTCTGTGTATTTTTTTGAAAAAATACTGCTACAGCAGAAAAGTAAGCAAATTCACAAGGAAAGGATGTTAATATATGAAAGTAAAAAGAACACGAAGCAACAGAGTAGTTTTTTATCTAAGTGATGGTGAGAAGGTACGAATGGAGCAAAACATGAAGTATAAAAACTGGAAAAGTCGTGAGGATTTTATCCGCAATGCTGTTTTGAACAAAAACGAGAACCGAACAAAAAACTGTAGGTGCGTGTAGTATGCCCAATACAGAAAAGAAAAGGACTCGACAAAATGATGTTAGGCTGCTTCTAACTGACGACGAGATGCAGATAATCAATGATAAAATGGCACAAGTAGGAATTAAAAACAGAAGTCTTTTTCTTCGCAAGATGGCATTGGATGGCTATATAATCAACATAGATACATCACAGACCAAGGAACTAACACGTTTAGTGAATATCTCGGCTATGAATGTCAATCAGGTTGCTAGGAGGGCTAATGAAACGGGTTCAGTTTATGAAAAAGATGTGCTGGATTTGTTGGCAGAGTTTAATAGAATGAAACTATTGATTGTTGAAGCATACAAATATGTTGCATGGTTAAGCAATCAATAGTATAGTATTTTCAACTTTATATATTAGAGAGAAAAGGAGGAGAGAAATATGGAGTTATTTATTATGGGGTTTTTGGTTGTTGCAACTATTTTCATGTTTGGACTGACAACATATTTGACTATAAAGCGTGAAAAACTAGCAACAGAGTTGAGAAAAGAACATAGGGAATTGCTTGAAAGCATAAAACGAAAACACAGACTAAATGAGGGATTAGAATGTCAACAGAAGCATTGATTCTAATCCTATTTCTGCTCTTAACAATTATATTTCTCTCAAGCAAGTGTATTCAGCTAAAGTTAAAAATAAAACACCTAAAAGAGAATTTAGAAATTTATAATGAACAACGTATCATTGATGAAGAAACTATAAATGCATTAAAGCTATTTGAATACGATTACTTAGACATAAAGCGGACATTTAGTATGGTATAGAAGAGTAAGCGTCAAATAAACCCACGTCTAGTCGTAGCCGTGGGTTTATTTGGCGCTTACGCATATTAGCCGTGCATGGTTTAATTTTTATATGAGCAGGGAGAGGTGCAAAGAATGAAACCTGCAACATTAAAATTAACAACTGATAGTCGGTTTGTATTTCAGGCAGAAGATTTCTATTTGGAATTTACTGTTGCACCTGTATTAAAGTCTATTGATAAGGTTTTAGAAGTGGATGGAGGATTCTTTGCTCTACTTGCAAATATTGGCGAAAAACATATATACTTACCTGATTTAACAAAAAAGATAAAGTTAGAATGGAATTTTAGCAAATATGAAACGGAGGTCTTGCTGTGAGTTTCTTAATTTCAAATGGTTTAGCTTTTGAGGTTATAAGGTTATAGATGAAGTGTCATATGGAAAGAAATATATCTTGGTTACTGATTGCGAAAACGAAAATTTGAGAGCAATGCACGTCAATGTGCGGGGAGAACTAGTTAGGCATATATCAACCTTTGCTGATGAAAGTCGCCAACAGGAAGTCGCTGATAAAGTTGCAAAAAATAAGGAGCTTATTCTGGATTACATACACGCAACTTTGTGATATTATTAGACATCGGAATAATAGGAGTGAAATTTTGAGTGAAAAGTTAAGTGGCGTTGTGGAGAGAATTACATACGCCAATGAAGATAAAGGGTATAGTATTATTAAAATCAGTTGCCAAGGTTACAGCGATTTAGTAACCCTAGTTGGAAATATGGCATCAGTTAATGTTGGGGCTGTCGTGGCAATTAGTGGCTCATGGACGCATAACCCCAAATATGGCAAGCAATTTAATGTAACTTCATGGGAAGAAAGCATACCCGCTACTGTTGTAGGCATTCAGCGGTATTTAGGGAGTGGGTTGGTCAAAGGGATTGACCTCAAGTACGCAAAGCTAATTGTTGAACAGTTCAAAGAAAATACCATTGAAGTTATAGAGAAAGAACCGCACAGGCTACTTGAAGTGCCGAAAATAGGAGCAAAGCGGGTAGGCTTAATTAAGAAAGCGTGGACAGAGCAAAAAGAAGTTAAGAACATCATGATTTTTCTGCAAGAGCATGGTGTATCTACAGCTTTTGGTTACAGGATTTATAAGGTTTATGGAAACATGAGTATTCAGATAGTCAAAGAAAATCCCTATAAACTGGCAGATGATGTCTGGGGCATTGGATTTAAGACGGCAGACCTGATAGCTACAAAACTGGGCATGGATAAAGAATCATTTAATCGTTGTCGTGCTGGACTATTCTATGTGCTAAATCAATTTGCTAATGATGGTCATTGTTTTGCTCCGTTTGATGAACTGGTAGATAAAAGTGTAGAGATATTAGATATTGAGCGTCCCAAACTGCATATAACTGTCGGGCATCTAATAAAGAATAATGAATTAATGCTGGAACAAGAGATCAATGTATACCTGCCACCATTTTTTCATTCGGAAATAGGCATAGTTCGACGTATAAGAAAGATTGTAAAGACTGAGAACCCCAACAATATAGCAAACATTGATGTGGCATTGTCTGATTTGCAAGCCAAAACAAATATAAAATATGATGACATCCAAATCGAAGCTATAAAATTAGCAGTTCGTTCAAAATTTTGCGTGATAACAGGTGGTCCTGGTACAGGAAAAACCACGACTACCAAAGCAATAATTGACCTATTTAGTCTAGCAGGAAGAAAGGTGCTTCTCACTGCACCAACAGGACGAGCAGCTAAACGTATGAGTGAAGCTACCAGAATGGAAGCAAAAACGATACATCGCCTCTTAGAGAGTATGCCTCCAGAGGGTTTTGCTAAAGATGCTGATAACCCATTAGAGGGTGATGTAATTGTTATTGATGAAAGCTCTATGATAGATGTTCTACTTATGTACAATCTATTGAAAGCCATACCTGACACAATGACAGTTATTATGGTTGGGGATATAGACCAGTTGCCAGCAGTGGGTGCAGGGAATGTTCTAGGTGATATTATAGGATCAGATACAGTACCTGTTATCCACCTAACAAGGATATTTAGGCAAGCAATGGGGAGCAGAATAATTACCAATGCCCACAAGATAAATAGTGGGAAAATCCCTGATTTATCAGGTGGTAAAGAGAGCGACTTTTTCTTCGTTGAAATGCCAGCCGAAAACAAAACTGATATCGTAAACAAGATTGTTAGTCTTTGCTCTACACGACTACCCAATTTTTACAAAGTTGACCCTATCACTGACATTCAGGTGCTTACCCCTATGCGTCGTGGTGAAACAGGGGCAGATAATCTGAATAAGATGTTACAGGCAACCCTTAATAAGAACATGCTTTCCCTTAGACGTGGTGCGACAGAATATCGTATTTCTGACAAGGTGATGCAGCTTAAAAACAACTACGAGAAGATGACGTTCAACGGTGATATTGGTGTAATTTCCAGTATTGACACGGAAAACAGAACACTTTGTGTCAATTTTGATGGAAGACAGGTTGAATATGATATTTTAGAATTGGATGAGTTAGTGCTATCGTATGCCATAACAATACACAAGAGTCAAGGTGGTGAATTTCCTATCGTTATAATGCCATTTACTATGAATCACTATATTATGTTGCAACGAAATCTGCTTTATACTGGTGTTACGAGGGCAAAGAAAGCAGTAATCCTAATTGGTGAGAAAAAAGCAGTGACCTATGCGGTTCGTAATGTAACTTCAAGCCGCAGAAATACAATGCTCGCAGAACGTTTAAAGCAATGATGAAGGTGTTCACTTAATAGTGCGTGAACACCTTTTTCTATTCCAATTCATTATTTAGTAATCCCATGTCTATATGACAAGAGAGGAGAACGGTGTTATGCTTTTAAAAATTTTTGGAAGTCGAGGCTCAATGCCGACTTCGCCAAGAGCCTACACTAGGTATGGTAGTAATACATCCTGTATGTTGTTAGAAACATCATCAGGTAAGAAGCTTATTTTAGATGCTGGCTCTGGATTATTGCAACTATAAAAGGCGTGGGAAGGAAATCCGTTTCCGCTACACACATTACTGACACATCTTCATTACGACCATATTCTTGGACTGGCGACTGTAAACCTTCAACATATATGCCGAACATCTTCTTCGGGTATGAATTGTTGGAGCTTGAGCCAATTGGTTAGCGTGTAGTTAGCGATTTTGATTGCATCCGCCTTGTCGTTTTTCGATTTGCGGATAGAATTATTATCATATTTACGAGTGATTATTGGCTTAACCGTGCTGACAAACATCTCCGATTCATTAAGTGCATGGTATACGCCTGTACACTCCGTAACAATTTTAGTTTCACCATCAAGGTTTTTCAGCATTTCTACTAATTTGCTGGGTTCTTCGGTGGTATGGTTGACCTCAAAGGGTGAAGCCACGATTTCTCCAAATGGGCGCATGACTGCAATCATGCTTTTCCCTTTGGAAACGTCAATGCCTACTGCGTTCATAAAGAACTTCCTACAGATTAAATTTGCAATTGGCGACCAACTTTTTACCTATTGTCTATTCAATCTGCTTGGTTAGAAGAACGCGAGGTTCAACCTGCTATAAACGAACGCTACAATAAGAGGTTGGTTGACTGTCTTTCTAACGGACGTGGTTAGTCCAGGCAGGTGAACGTCAGACCAATTAACCCTCTCATTTTAGCTTCAGCAATAAGATGGAACAAAACATGGCTGGCTGCGATGCCTTATCCGCAAATTTATAGTAGCAGCAGGTATCTTGGTTTGGCAAAATATAAAGTAGTATATTCAGATACGTTATATTTAGCGGTAGAGAGTGGAGAAGACGATTATTTTGCCTTTGGAACATTAACTCTTACATTGCAATCTGATGGTCGAGATGTGTATATTTTCGACATTGACCCAGATAAATTCAGCAGAGCATTAGGACTATCTGGGACTTAGCATAAGTTCTAGAGCCACGGGAAATGACAACTGAGAATTATTGTAAGTGAAATTTGTTAAAAGTCACCAAAGGAGTTCACTTGGATAAATGAGATGAGTAAGAAAGTTCTTATGGGTAAGCAGAAAATCCTAATCTATTTTTCAAAATAAAACCCTAGTATTTTATAGTAAAGACAAGCCAAGATCGTGAGGGCAAAAGCACCCAAGCGCATTAAATTACAGGTATTTTTTGCTTTTTATTTATTAATTGC